>Ga0209542_10016377_pt1 | contig 12306 bp, 16 predicted proteins | sample RifCSPhighO2_01_FD_184028 | JGI IMG/M metagenome (GOLD analysis project Ga0209542, IMG submission 184028) | Soil microbial communities from Rifle, Colorado - Rifle CSP2_plank highO2_0.1 (SPAdes) (version 2) | ecosystem: Environmental > Terrestrial > Deep subsurface > Rock core/Sediment ...
AAGCAACGCCCACGCTGTTTCGCCCGTTTTCGCCAATGAATTCTGGGTTCGGAATCCAGCACCGCCTTCGGCGGTGCGCACTGTTTTTTCACCAAGAAGCAGGTTCGAGCCAAAGATTTCTTTGGCAACGACCTTTTTTGCAAAAAGGTCGGTATCAAATGCAATTTTATCCAATCCCTGTGCGACCTTTACCCAGTTTTGGAAAGGTTCGAGCCAATCATTTTGCTTGTGTGAAAAATTAGTGATTTCTTCCTCGAGCGACTTCTTTTGTAAAAGTAATTTTCCTTTTTCAGCACGATAGATTTCCTTTTCAATATCTTGGTCAAGATAACCTGTGAGAAGTCGCTCCAATTTGATTTTGATATTTTGTATTTTTTCTTCTTTCTCTTTCACACAAGCAGTCAAAGACTGGACGGAGTTTTTGTGGTCATTTTCTGCCATTCTCAATAATTCCTCCGCCCAGTCTTTGGGCAAAGAAACTTTTTGAATGATTGATGATAACTGATTGCTTAATTCCTCTTGACGAATACAAGGTTCTTCACACTTCACATTTTTATTTTTCTTTGTGCAATGATAATAAGTGTAATTATGCACATTTCCATTTTTTTGCTTTTTAACCTTGTATTCGCCAGTTATCATCATTCCGCATGAAGCACAGGAAATGAGACCGCAAAATGGTTGAGGTTCATTCTTTGCTTTTCTGTCTGGTTTACCACGAAGTTTCAACATTTCCTGTGCTTGGTCAAAAAGTTTCTTTGAAATGATTGGCTCGTGTTTTCCTTCGTGGATTTCACCTCCATATCTAAATAGCCCAGTGTAAAAAGGATTTGATAAAATAGAAGTCGCACGGGATTTGTGGATTATGTTTCCTCTTTTCGAAATGATATTTTTCTTCGCCAAAAAGTTTGCTATGTCTTCCAGTCGTTGGTTGCCTTTCACATACAACTCAAACGCTTGCTTGATAATTTTAGCTTTCTTTTTATCAACCACGACACTTTTTATCCGAGAATCATTTATATATCCCACAGGAGCAAGCGTTGGATATTCTCCGTTTCTAACTTTTTGGCGAAGTCCACGCTTTGTATTTTCGGAAAGAGAATCCACATAATACTTGCTTTGTCCGAAAGCCATATTTAACATAAATTTCCCTTGTGAAGTATTATCACACCAAAATGTGGGAAATTTTAAGCTCGCAAGTTTTCCCGTGTCGAGAAGATAAATAATGCGACCTCCGTCCACCGAATTGCGGGCGAGACGATCGGGATTCCATGCGAGAATGTTTCCGCCGAATTTTTCAATCTCATTTACCATTTTATTAAACAATGGACGACCGATATATTTCGCAGATTGTTTTTCCACCACTTCGGCGGAGATTTCAATATTCTCTCGCTTGGCATACTCCCGCAATTCGGTGAGCTGTGCTTCAATACTTAAAACTTGCTTATCCTCGACATCTGTACTCTTGCGAGCATACAAAAAGAATTTTTGCATATATTTTTTCTTAAAGCAGAAATGGCTACTTCAGTGTTGAAACCTTAACGATAGTTAAGATAGCTGAAATAGCCATTTCTGCTAACTATCTAATAATCGGTTTCAACATTTCTAGTATAGCAAAAATATTTATGCAACAAAAATTCTTTTTGAATTTAGGCAAAATTGCATTTGATACGAACCTGCTTCTTGGTGAAAAAACAGTGCGCACCGCCGAAGGCGGTGCTGGATTCCGAACCCAGAATTCATTGGCGAAAACGGGCGAAACAGCGTGGGCGTTGCTTCGCAACGCCCACTCCTTGTCCTCTTCAAAAACTTTTAGTTCGTTTAAGGTGCCCTCGGTAAGAATCGAACTTACATCAAAGCCTTAGAAGAGCTCTGTTCTATCCATTGAACTACGAGGGCATTACCGCTTTCAAACTATAACCTTCTTACAGAGAAGGGTCAACAAAGACTGGCGCCTTATTTTTTAACGCTTCAAAGGCCTGCCGTCTGCTCTCAAGGGAGGCCACCACCTCCCTTAAATGATCACGTTTAATTGACTCCACCCGTCCCTCCTCTACCAAAAGCGACATACTATCTTTTTTACTGACCGCCACCAAAAGAAACAAACTGAACACCGCAACAATAAACGCAGCAAAAAAAGTAAGGGAAAGAAGTAGTTTCCAATCTCTCTGCGGCTCTCCTCCGACCATGCGAAGCGATCGCAATAGTTCTCTCGACAGTATCATTGTGCGTTTTCCTAAGCTGGGCGTATTCATATTATTTTTCTTTAACCATCACAACACGTATCGTTCCTTTCCATTCCCCCTTGAGGATCTTCTTCGTTGCTTCCCCTTCAGGCAGTGTGACTTTTTCAAAGTCCATGGAAGTAACTGATACCTTGTACGGCATACCCTCAATCAGTGACAAGAAATACATAGTGCCGTTCCACGTCCCTGCCGTTTGGAGAGAAAGGGTTAATAATTCTCGAGTGTCATTTTTAGTATCAGGAATATTCTCTACCCCCACAAGTTCTACGGTTAGTCGAAGCCCAGTTTTGTTTCCCAAACTTTCCACACTCTCGATCACTGAGGCCACATCATCTTTCGCGACGAGCACCCTACCTAGCGACTCTCTTTCGAGGGCAGTGTTTCGAATTAAGTTTTCAAGTGAGGTGAATTGCTGCTCTTTTATGAGCTCTTCCTGAAAAGTGCTTCGGAGCGTTCTTATGTGACCATTACTGTTCGCCACCCGCATGATAAGTATGAGCCACACTCCCAAACACATTAAGAGTATCATGATGAGAAGCACGAGCATCATTCTTTTTTTGTATGGTTGAGACATATTATTTACTGTAGACGCTTAGGGTAAACACGATGTCTTTACTCTTAGCGAGGTTTGAAACCGGCAGTACCACCTTCTCGAAAGCCCTATCTGCTTCTAACACTCTGGTGAATGCAACAAGATCCTCACGAGTTTTTGCTACCCCACCGACCAACATCGTCACCGCTCTATCCGTTTTTCGTGTCGCTGTGATGTGGGCAATCGATATAGCAGGACCTTTTTTATTAACAACCAATTCAATGAGTTCACGAACTGTAACTTCTGTAGGAGTAAGCGTCGCAAGGTCGGCATTGGCATTCTTAATAAGTCCTCGAAGCTTTTCGTATTCTTTACTACTTTCCGTGTTTTGTTTTAGACGAAGTTCGTCTTCAAGAGCAAGTTCTGTTGCATGTAGGAGAAGATACGAAGGGAGCAATAGCACGATGCCAATGACGATCACCAGACACGCTAAAAGTACTGCCACGATGGAAAAACGGAGCAGATAGTCGTTCTTTAATATTACTTTCTTATCTTCAGGAAGGAGGTTAAGCATGGGATTTAAGTGAAGAAAGTGCTAGACCGATAGGCACACTAAAATTAAGCGACTCCGTACATTCGATAGGTGGAATATACCGGTCGAACGAAAAAGCATTGCCCCACACATTAGCCTGTTTAGCCGGTATTTTAAGCGACAAGGTGAGATATTTGTCGAGTCCAATAATTGCACTATCCTCACCGCAGACGATAATTTTTTCAATAGTTTTATCCACCGAATCGTGCGTGCTCCAATAGGTGATGATTTTCAACAGCTCATCTTTTATTGCGGAAAGGGTGTTCATCGAATACCCAAAAAGCTCTTTACCTGCTTTTTTATTTCCCTCATGCTCCTCCTGTCTTTTAATCCGTTGCGCCTCCTCAAAGGAGATTCCGAGAGTTTTCTGGAGAGCAGTAGTAAGCGCATCACCTCCGAGCGGAAGCGTTGAAGTAAATCGGACGACTCCCTCACTAGCGATATACACTCCGGTACTGCGCTCCGTAAAATTGACGACCATGTTGGTCCCCATATCGTCACTACCAATCACTGCGTTGGTAATCGCAATACCTTCAATATGGAAATCAAGCGGAATGAGACCGACGCTCTGAAACACGTCGAAATACATTTGCACCACTTTATCAGGCAGTACCCCCACGCTCACCTCCATCACGCCTTTTTCCTCATCCTTTTTTATTACCTTGTAAGTAAACACGGTACTATCTGGATGCAGAGGCACGTTCTCTTCGAGCGTGAACTCGATTGCATTGCGTATTTCATGGCGCTCGACAATAGGGATCGTTGTTTTATACAGATACACCTTTTCCTCTGGCAAGGACGCAGTAATATACTTAAATTTGTATTCATCCTTAATGAGGGCAAGGACTCTTTTGAGTCGCTCAGGGTCATTGATATGCCCTGATTCCACAATGCCGCGAGGCAAGGCTACCTCACCCCATTTCCCCACCGACACTCCCCATGTCGTGGGCACTAGTTCTACAAAACGAACTGCCTCATCAGAAATGTCGAGGCCGACCCGGGGAAGATCCAGGAAACGTGGAGGAGGAAACATTTTAAAAAAACGTTCAAGCATCATACGTATACCGAATTATACTACATTATTTCACCAAGAGAGCTGTGAGTCCTTTAGGCACAAGGAAAAAGCCTCGTCACTTTCGGTGGAACCGATGCCTAACGTATTCAATAATGACCGGAATGAAGGACAGGAAGATGATCCCAAGTACAATAGGCAAAAGATACCGGTCAATATCAGGAACGAGGTTCCCTAGAGTGAAGCCAAGAAGTGAAAGGCCACAGACCCATAAAAACCCTCCGATAATGTTGTACAACAAAAACGTTGCATACTTCATCCCTCCCATGCCAGCTACAATCGGAGCAAATGTCCGTACTATCGGCACAAACCGTGCAAGGATGATGGTTTTCACACCATGTTGTTCATAAAACGTCCGAGCTCGTACCAAATGTTCCTTATGGAAGAGTATCGAATCTTCGCGGTTGAATATGGTCGGGCCGACGCGCCTGCCGAAGGCGTAGCCCACATTATCCCCAAGAATAGCGGCAACCACTCCCCCGAGAATGAGGAGAGTAATATTCAGATATCCCTGTGAAGCAAAGAGGCCGGCGGTAAAAAGAAGTGAGTCACCAGGAAGAAAGAAACCGAAAAATAGTCCGGATTCGGCGAAGATAATCACAAGTACCCCGATGAGCCCGAGGGTCTGAATAAGAAAGGTGGGATTGAGATACTGCAAAAGAGTGTCCATATTATTTTGCTAATGTTCCCGGAGGGATATCTCCTTGCGGCTCAAGAATAGAAAATTTACCGTCTTCCGTTGAAACCGCAAACAGCATGCCGTTTGACTCGAAACCACGGATAGTACGGGGTTCAAGGTTGGTGACGAACATACACTTTTTGTTAACCAGCACCGCGGGGTCAGGAAAGTAGGCTGAGATACCGGACACGATCTGTCGCGGAGCTGCTTCCGCGAAATCGACTAAAAGTTTCAACAGCTTGTCAGTCTCGGGAATTTTTTCAGCGGAGAGGATTTTCCCCACTCGAATTTCTACTTTCTTAAAGTCCTCGTATGAAATTTTTGGAGTAAGTGGAGTAACCGGAGTGGCTGGTTGACTGATGATTGGTTCAGGATTCATTGGTTGTTTTGTTGTCGATCTAGATATGATTGTAAAATAAGTGCCGCGGCCGACGCGTCTAGCATATCATTTTTTACCACCGGTTGCTTTCGGTCCACATTCCCTCCTTCACGCCCTGGCTTTCGTTCCGCTGCCGCACTCGTCATGAACTCCGGCTCCATTTCGACACGAAGTCGCGTCGCTAAACGAAGCTTCTCGACGAACGGCACGATCATTTCCATGATCGCATTAGGCATTCCACGGAAATCCTTCGAGTCTCCCACTACAATATTTTCAATCTCCTCGGACACACATAATTTTTGTATCTCTTCTAGTAACCTTTTATCATTAGGAAGCACTATTTTAGGAAAGGCGTATTTTTGTTCCATGTCGGAAATAGCGATCCCCACCCGCCTCGCGCCGTAATCAATACCGAGTAATCTCATGAGTTCATGATACACTAACGTCTCAAATTTGAAAAAGTATCGGAAATGTGAGATTATCGAGCAATTGGATGGGTGCCAGAGTGGTCTAATGGAACGGTCTTGAAAACCGTCGTCCTCGCAAGGGGACCGTGAGTTCGAATCTCACCCCATCCGCAGTGAACGAAGTGAACAAGGAGGGAGCCGTGCTGGGGAGCACGGCGTGTGAGATTCGAAAGGGTTTTCGTTATCGAGTCATCGAGATCGAAAACCACCTGGCTACGTAGTAGCCGAATCTCACCCCTCCCAAACGCCGAATAAATCATCCGTGATGAATCTCATCTCCTCCGCCCTGTGAAGAACCTTTTGCAGCCGCCGACACAACCTATGGTAAAATCTATTCATGTCGTTTACTCCCCTGCAATGGACGGCCTTTGAATATCACCACCACCCCAAAAGCCCTGACTGGTATTGGGCGGTTGGTATCATCAGTGTCAGCGCCGCCGCGGCAGCCATTGTTTTCAACAATTTTCTGTTTGCCATTTTTATTATTCTATCCGCCACTTCACTATGTCTGTTTGCAGCTAAGAAACCTTCCCTCCTTTCCTGTGAGCTCAACGAACGAGGCATTCTGATCGACAATACGCTCTATCTCTACAACAGCATCGAATCTTTCTGGGTTGACACTCTCCATCACAGCCCAAAAATATATCTTAAATCGAAAAAACTTTTGCTGCCGTACATCATTGTACCCATCGATGAAATCGACCCCCGTATTGTACAGAAGTATCTTACCCACCACCTTACCGAAGAAGAACACAAGGAAGCACTCAGTCAAAAGATAATGGAGCATTTGGGGTTTTAAAGGAATCTTCCATTACATGGACGGTAGACCTTTCGTATCGTGCTCACCGGCGCCTCCCGGCGTGACCTGCTGGTCATCCGCGCGATATACTCAAGGTTTTCGATTCCTACTCGAAAGTGCATGTATGCACTTTCTCGGGAGCACAAAATGGCTCCGCAATTTTGTGCTCCCGGTAGGAATCGAACCTACATCACAACTTCCGCAAAGTTGTGTCCTATCCATTGAACGACGGGAGCATATTGTTTTTATTCAGCCTACAGGAAAAGTTTCATTTTCGCAAAAAATTAGATTGAATTCCGAAACCACGTCCATAACCCCACCGCCCCATCCCATCCTCGAATTTTTTTACCATCTTTAAATTTTCTTGGCTCGTAATTAATTGGAATCTCATAAATAGATCCTCCAGCCTTGAGTATTTTCATTGTTATCTCCATCTCAAACTCAAACCCAGAGCTTTCGAGGGTAATGTCCCTAATCACCTCACCTTTAAATAACTTGTAGCCAGTATACACATCTGTAAGTATTGTTTTGTATCGAAGGTTCACCAAGGCAGTAAGCAATACTACGCCGAAGATATAGAGTGGGTACCCACGCCTACCAGGGCGTAGATTTCGAGAGCCGTATATAGCTGCAGAGTGTGTAGTTTCAAATGCTCGGACAAGTTCAGGAATATGTTTCGAATTATATTCACGATCAGCATCTTGGATGAGAATACAATCCCCGCTTGAACTCACGATGCCAGTTTTGATCGCCTCGCCCTTACCTTTATTAATCGGGTGTTTAATGTAGCGCACCTTCGACATATACGACAAGGCAAGCTTCCCTGTTTCGTCGGTAGAACCATCGTCAATGACGATGATTTCCTTTTCCCAGCCAGGAATGACGATCGTGATCACCTCATCGAGCACTATCTTAATATTTTCTTCCTCATTAAAAGCTGGAATGATGATGGAGAGAGTTTTCATGAAGATGTATTCCCAGTGCGAAAGGTACTTTTTGGTAGTTCAAACCGGGAGATAATCGGCTGGTTTGCCGCGGTTCGACGCAGAAAAATGAGCACATCCCCATCGACAAACACCGGCGCCCAAGCGGGATCGGCGATCCTCGTCGCGAGAAACTTTTGTCCCCACGGTGTTGCGTCGTGGTATGAAAAATAAATGACATTAAATCGATACCGCTCATCTTCTTTTCTCCAGACTTCCTCGTTCTCCTGCATAGGAATATACCGCTCCTTAAAGAATGGAACAGAATAAGCTTCGGGACGGTTATCGACAAATGTTCGCTCTTGAGGATAGAGATGGTAGATCAGATACCCACCGATATCGTAGTTGTTAAATATAGGGCCGGACAAATTATGTTCTCTAAAAAAGACTACGGATCGCGCATTTTCTTGTGGCACTCCCACCCCTCGCATTGCCCAGAATGGAAAATATCGCTCTAGACCACTTCCCCACACCACGATGAATGCTATACCCACCACACATAACGCAGCGATACACCAGTCGGTAGTTTTCTTAAGTATGTGGGGAAACACCGCAGCAATGAGCGAAGCGGCCGTGGGCAGGGCCACCAAGCCAAAGAGCGCTAGGTTACGAATAGCAAACCACGTAAGCATGCTGATGCCAAGAGCAATCAAAAGTATTGCTATGGATGGTAGTTTACGTCTTTGCCAGCATGCTGCGAAGAAAAGAATGATGATCGCTACAAAAATAATTTTAAAAATAAGGAAATTTGGGTCATGCGTTAGTTTCTGCATAAACCAAATAGACTGATTCTCTGCAAGCTTGTAACCGTAATTTTTAAAAATTGTGAGCGGGGCGATAGCTCCTTGTATACCAAAAGGGTTCACTCCGGCAGCGATAATTACGGATCCAAGGGCAATCGCAAGCCTTTTTGATTCAGTTTTTTTCTGGAGCAAGGCTTCAACCAAAAAAGCTCCCGTAAGCGCCGCTCCGAGGACAAAGTAAATGTGCAGATTAACCCAAAATATAGTGAGTATCGGTAACAGCCAATACTGTTTCTTCCTAAAAAGAATCCACAAAAATATACCCACAAGGAGATACGAAAACGCTTCTGGTCGAATCTCTGTCCGCTCTGCCAATAATGGAATCGAAAACAGTGCAACAATCGAGGCAATAGGAATCGTCACGAAACGAAGTGAAATTTTAAAAAAAAGAAGAAAGGTCGCCAGAGACAAGATAATGAAGAAGAGGTGTAACCCAGTTAGTCCCCCCATCTTTGTGATCAAAAAAAATAGCGCTCCGCTTCCCCAATGGTGATTGATCACCGGAAATTCAGGTTCTGTATATGAGTAACGATTAACATCGGGTATTTTCCACTCAGTTAAAAAAAGCTCTCCATTTTTAATATGCCGTCCAATATCAGACGGCACCATGTTGATGGAGTGCGCTAGAAATAGCGTATACAGCATGAGTAATAAAAATACAGTAACTGCTCCCAGACCAATATATACATTCTTTGATTCCTTAAAAGATGGGAACAGTGAAAGTTTCTCTTCCATAATTCTTACAGAATATCACAAAAAAACCGCTGAAGCGGTTTTTTTGTTACTTAACTCCTTGTGCTTTCTTGATGAAGGCCACGAGTCTTGATTTCTTACGAGAAGCGGTATTCTTCTTCAAATAGTTTGTCTTTTCTGCTTTATCAATCGCTCGGTAGGCATCAGGAATGAGCTTTCGAGCTTCTTCCACATTTTTCTCTGCTACCAATTTCTTTATTTTTTTGGTGATTTTGGCAATTTCGGTCTTTCGGTGCACATTATAAACAGCCTTCTTTTTTGAGGCTCGTAGGGCTTTTTTAGCTGATGAGGTGATAGGCACGGTAGTAAGTGTAAAATTAAAATTTATGAATTTGTGTCCTCATAACGTACCATATGCCACACCTAAAGGCAAGAATTTTGCATTTTTATGATCATTTTTCATTTTGAACTTTGCATGTTAAATTATGCTATCATTTGCACATGATTTCCCATTTACGAGGCAGCGTCATCCGTCGGGAAGAAACCTACATTGTCATTGACGTTAGTGGCGTGGGATACAAGGTGCGAGTTACCGGAGATACTTTGAACAAGCTTGCCTCAATTGGAGAAAAACCCCTATCCATCCATACTTATCTTGTGGTACGAGAAGACGCGCTCGACCTCTACGGATTTGTGGATGCGGAAGAGCTTGCTTTCTTTGAACTCTTGATCGGAATCTCCGGCATTGGCCCTAAAACAGCTCTCGGCATTTTAAATCTTGCACCAGTAAAAACAATCAAAAATGCCGTGATCTCCGGTGACCCTTTGAGACTTTCAAAAACCTCAGGTATCAGCAAAAAGAATGCAGAAAAAATAGTGTTGGAACTTAAGAGTAAGTTTGAAGGGGTAACCGAAGAAGGTGGTGGCATCTACGAAGACGAGTCCGACGCGCTCGACGCGCTTCAAGGACTAGGCTATTCTGAAAAACAAGCTCGTGAAGCACTCAAGAAGCTAGACAAATCCATCACGGGCACAGGCGAGAAGGTGAAGGCCGCACTTAAGCAGATTGGGAAATAATATGAATACACTAAAAAAAATTGGGAAAATAATAATCCCAAAGAAATTTTTTAACACCGCTCAGCCCTACTGGCACCGACTGCAGAGCTTGAGAGCTTCCCTCATGTATGGGTATCCCGCACGAAAAATGGTCATCATCGGCGTCACGGGTACCAAAGGAAAAACATCGACCGCTAATTATATTTGGTCAGTGCTCACTGCTGCTGGATACAAGGCTGGACTCATTGGGACCGCTAACATCCGTATCGGAGAAAAAGAACGACTGAATCCCTACCACATGACTATGCCGGGCGCCTACATACTTCAGAAGCTTCTGTATACAATCCACAAAGCAGGCTGTACTCACTGCGTGCTCGAGATCACTTCGGAAGGCATCAAGCTCAACCGCCACAAAGGGGTGTACCCCGACGTGGTGTTGTTTACCAATCTTTTTCCCGAACATCTTCCTTCCCATGGTGGCAGTTTCGAGATGTATAAAGCAACAAAAGGCACCATCTTTAATGAGCTCATGGGTGGCAGACGGAAAAAAATTTCAGGAGTTCCTCCAAAAACAATTATTGCAAACATCGATAGTGAGCATGCGGAATATTTTCTCAACTTTAACGCCGAACAGAAAATTACTTTTAGTATACATGGAAACGCCGACGTCAAAGCAGAGCGAGTCATCAACACAGAACGCGGAGCAGCATTTAACGCACTCGCTGCCGACTTCAAAACCTCAATTCCCGGAATATTTAATGTTTATAACGCCTTGGGAGCCATTGCGGTAGGCCGAGCGCTATCCATACCCTTGGACAAAATCAAAGAGGGCATCTCTTCCCTCTTCCTCATCCCCGGCCGTATGGAGAAGATCGAGTCAGGACAGCCATTCACAGTGTTCGTTGATTATGCACACGAAAAAGAAAGTATGGGTCTACTACTCTCCACCGCCAAGGAAATGGTGAACGAATCCGGTTCAAAAATAATTGTTCTCTTGGGTGCCGAAGGTGGCGGTCGTGACAAAGCGAAACGTCCGGCTATGGGCGAGCTTGCCGGCAAACTCGCGGATTATGTTGTCGTCTCGAATGTTGACCCCTATGCCGACGATCCGAAAGAAATCATCGAAGATATTGCAAAAGTTACAGAAGCTCAAGGCAAGGTACGCGGAGAAAATCTTTTCACTATCGAAGACCGCCGTGAAGGCATCCGCAAAGCCCTCTCCCTCGCTCAGGAGGGCGACGTGGTACTCATTACTGGTAAAGGCTCTGAGCAGTCTATGATCATCGGAGAAGTAACCATTCCCTGGGACGACCGGGATGTGGTGAGAGAGGAATTAGAAAAGATAACCAGACAGTAGACGCTAGTAGTGAGACACTAGACCATAAAAAAGAAAACCCCTCGAAAAAAGAAGCGGAGGGCAATTGCATGCTGGTACGAAGAAAGAAATTTCTGCTCCGTCTTCGGCCGAGGGTCCTCTGTGCCGGGTCGAGGCACCAACATCATCTTGTCGGCGAGGACAAGCGCTAGCCCTGCCTCACCGCCGATTTTGTTAAGGAATGCTTCTTCCTGACCACGGGTAACGTTTGAATGCTTCATAGGTATCTTTCTGCGACTGTTTGTCGCGAAACTCCGTGCTGCCCGCACGCTGAGGGGGTCGCATGAGCGACATCTTTGCTATTGGTGACTTGGCCAAAGGTTTCGTCATAGCAGAGAATGGCCGTTTATTTCGACGAGCGAGGATTTCGCAGCTGCATTCTGATGCAGATATGAAATCCGAGTCGATGTCGAATCAAAAGGTGAGTACCTTTTATCAAGGCCTTGCCTTGATATTGGCCGCTTTCTGCTATGACGAACGAGTTTTCGTAAGTAGTTTTTAAGGTATGGAGATATACCTTTGAATCCGAACACCTGTAAAATGAATTTATGAAGGAATTTGTGCATTTGAATTTGTATGAGCGACAGCGGATCGAAAAATATTTGAAAGTAAAAAAGAGTCTGCGATTCATCG
>Ga0209542_10016378_pt1 | contig 12306 bp, 12 predicted proteins | sample RifCSPhighO2_01_FD_184028 | JGI IMG/M metagenome (GOLD analysis project Ga0209542, IMG submission 184028) | Soil microbial communities from Rifle, Colorado - Rifle CSP2_plank highO2_0.1 (SPAdes) (version 2) | ecosystem: Environmental > Terrestrial > Deep subsurface > Rock core/Sediment ...
CGCCAGTCGATACAGAGCTATACGTGATGCAGGGAGAATTCTACACAGCAGCAGCGCGCGGCACGAAGGGCTTGCAGGTAATCGACGCGGGCAAGATGCTGGACGGAAATCCCGAGTACATCGTATTCAACGGGCGCACGGGTGCAATCACGAAAGACCGCGTCGTACTGCAGCAGGGCGAAAAGGTGCGCATGTATGTGGGCAACGGCGGAGTCAACCTCATTTCGAGTTTCCATCTCATCGGTGAAATATTCGATACGGTGTACCCGGAAGCGCAGATGGGCGGAAGCAACTTCAATAATGTGCAGACGACCGCGGTGCCTGCAGGAGGCGCAGCCATTGTGGAATTCACGGCAGACGTGCCGGGCACGTATGTGCTTGTCGACCACGCGCTCGCGCGTATGGATAAAGGTGCATGGGGGACTATCTCAATCACGGGCGATGCCAGCCCGGAGATCTATGATGGCGATATGAGTGGCGGCAGCGCCGGGCACTAGGCGGTAATCCTACGCTTCACCGTTCGTCTATTGCGGTATGACAATGCAAAACTGGTTCGGGTGGGTATTCGGCATCGCATTGGTCGGCGCCGCCGCGTACGGGCTGTACGTATGGCAGGGGAACGCACTAACACCGGAAGGCGGTGCTACCACTATGGGAATGCTAGCAGAGCCGAATGCAATCGTCGTCTTTGAACAGCGTCCTTCAGACACCGTCACGATGTCCCAGGTGTACTTCGAAAACAAAGGCTTCGTCGTGGTTCACGATCGGAATGCGGACGGCAGCGCGGGCGTGGTGCTCGGATCGAGTGCCTTGCTCACGGCTGGTGAGCACGATCGCGTTGCGGTCGAACTTTCTCGCGAGGCGAAACACGGGGAGACGCTTATCGCCATGTTGCACTTGGACACAGATGGAGATGCTTGGTTTGATGCCGCAGTGGACGAACCCGTGCAGAGCATTCTCGGTGGACCCATCATGGGCACTTTCGAAATCTCGGTGAGCGCAAACGAAAGTATCGACGTGATGATCTAGGTGCGAACCGATTAGGCACCAATCTCCACCTTGAACCCGCCGTAGGCGAAACGCTTCATGTCAAACGGCATGGGCATGTTCTGCCATTTCGGGTCGTTCATCACAGGGTCTTTCATCACTTTCTTGTTGACCTCGTTGCGGTGCGCCTTCGATTTGTATATGATAAATGAAAGCCATGCAGTTTCCTTTTTCTTCGCCTTCGCGAGCTTCACAAAAGAGAGCGCCTTCATGCCGCCCATCGGCCTAATCGCAAGATCGTTGCCGATGCACTCCTTGTAATCGAGCGCGCCATATTTGAGCCACATCTTTTCCCGAGCTCGGCTATTTTCTTATATGCTGCGACCTTGTTCTTCGGAACCGCAAACACGAGTCCGTCTACGTATGCTCCTTTCATATAATTGTTTATAGTATTATTGCCCGTCGTAAGCTATGGTGATGTAGACTTATAATAACTAGTCGATAAGGAACTAGCCCAAGCAAGCAAAATAGTCAAGATTTGGGGCACATATCTTGAATACGTTCAAGGTAAACTTACTTTCATTTTTGGAGCACGTATACCAAAATCATTCCTTCCTTTTCCATTAAAGACTTTGGAGGAGGCAATAAATACCATTGCGGAGCATCATCATAATCTAGGCAACGTTAAGGCCGTCCGGGACCTGCAAGGAAGCATTGGTGGGCTAACGGCATATGTAGATGACGAAGAGGCAGTATTGGAAACAGCAAAACTTTTTAATAATCCGGAATGGCGAAAGGCAATGCTTCCTGCTTTTAAGAAATTTCAGGATGGATGGATTAAAATGCAGGGGAATTTCCGGGAGCTTTCTTAAATGAAATTTGCCCTATGCCAACGCCTCAGCAGGGCGGAGGAAAATTCACTAAAATATCCTTGTGGTGGTTGGAGGTCTGTTTGCTAACTGCGAGCGGCCCGCAGAAAAAATCGTTGTATAATCTTTTGTATGAACGAAGCTCCAAAGGGACCGAAGAAACCAAAAGGTATCAATACACTTTCGGTGACAAACTGGGCGATTCGTACGATGGGAAAAGGCGTCGCTGTCGTTGCGAAAGCAGGATACGAGAAATATAAATCTCTCGAGGGAAAAAAGTTTGAAGAAGCCGCGATGAACGACATACATGAAATCATGTTCGGCGTGTTGCCAACGCCGGGACATCCACTACCTGCGATGAGAGCGACACCGCTTTCTCCGGATGAGGTCAAGGAATTTACTGCCGCGTGCAACGGGCTCACTGCGCGGGGAATAGCACTTCCAAATCATGTAAGGAACTTTGCTGGACGGTTTTACATTCGATTGAATCCTTAGGGTGCTACTATTCTTCTGTGCGACACTTACACATTCGAAAAAGGGTTTCAAAGAATCTTGAACCGTATCCGTCGGGAAAATTTTGGATTCGAGTGCTCGACCGTGTTGTGTTCGCAGGAGGAGTCATCGGACCGGTGATGACCATTCCGCAGCTCATATTGATTTATGGAGAAAAAGATGCCTCCGGAGTTGCCGCCTTTTCATGGTTTGCCTGGGCGGGGTTAAACATTCCCTGGATTCTCTATGGGTTTGTTCACAAGGAGCCACCGATCGTCATCACATACACACTCTGGTTTTGCACAAATCTCGTGGTTGCCATCGGGGCTGTTTTATACGGTTGATATTGCGGGCTTCAGAGAGCGCGATATACTGTCCCCGTTATAACTTAATTTAGTCTCTTATATGAATGGAATACTAGGATGGGTTGTCGCAGCGATAGCTATTGTTATCGGCGGCTATTATTTTTGGTCGCAGTCTAAGGAAGCACCGGCTCCTGCCGCACAGACGGGTACCGAGCAGCAGGCTCCTGTTACACAGAACACTGCCGGGGACCCTCGGATGGCCGGGCTTTGGCAGAGCACGACCGATGTCAAATTTACTCGTGAAATCCGCGCAGACGGCGTCGTAATCGACCGCTATGTGGGCGATGTGGGCGCAGGCGTTGGAGGACAGTGGTCGGTTGTAGATCCGACCAAAGAAACCGTGCTTGCGAGTCGCGCTGAGGCACTCGGTGGTATGACCGTCATCAAGGTCGTGTGGGAGGGTGGAGCCGAGACCACATACTTCTCGGTCAACAAACTCGCTGACACTTCGATGACCACGACCGATCTTACCGGCCGCGGTGCTGTCACGATTTATAACAAGGTAACGATGACTCCGTAAGTTTTCGCTACTTGTGTACAGGCAAAGTGCCCCATTCGGGGCACTTTGTTTTTGTAGTAGAATACATCTATGGAAAAGATCCACATTGAGCAGCATAGTTCGGTCGGGCTTGCGTGGATTGCGGGATGGCTCTTTACTATCGGGTATCTGAAGCTCGGTCTCTTGCAGGGATTCTTCGCCGTCTTTATCTGGCCGTATTATCTGGGCTCGTATTTCGGACCGATGCTCAGCGTTTAGCCTTATCCCCATAGCCGAAGGTGTGAGACACACCGCGTGTAATACTAAAGAGACGAGTTATCAGCTAACGTGAATCTTATGTCACTTGGCGGTCACGCATGAATACAAACACCCCTCGTCGAGGGGTGTTTGTATATAATTGTGCTATGGAGGAAATTCTCACGAAATTAGAGTCGGGCCCTTGTTTTGCGTGCAGCGATTTTCCTGCCCCGCACGGGTTCACATACATATCAGCCACGTTTGAGGTGTGGTCGAACGACTGGACAGCGCGTTTTTTTGGAAAACCGAACGATAGACTAGCGCGTGCAATGTTTCTCATGGGTGATGCCATGATGCAGCGCACACTGCAACTATGCATGATGTTGAGGATTCTGCGAGCAAGCGACGACATCGAAAAGTCGCATACGAACCGTACCCGCGTCATATGGAAAGAAGCGCGCACGCGAAACATTCATATGCAACAACTACTCCTCCTCCGTACTCCTTTGGAGTTGCACCGTGCGTACATGAATGGGAGATGGGTCTATTTCCAAAGTATACCGATTCCCAAAGCCATACAACGAGCAGAGACCTTGCGCGCAGATGACAAGCTCTTGTTCAAGCAAACGATGCAGCGGTGTGGCATTCCGGTCGCACGCGGATTCTCGGTGCGGACCATTGAAGAGGCGCGGCATGCTTGGAATGAACTCAATCAGCCCGTCGTTATAAAACCTCGCATCGGTTCACGCGCGAGGCATACGACTCCATATATACGTACCTGGGAGGCACTCGCTGACGCGTTTCTTTCAGCGAAAATTCTCTGCCATTATGTGATGCTTGAAGAGCACCTCTTTGGAAGTATTTGTCGCGCAACCGTGGTAAACGGAGCCCTTCGAGGCTTTCTGCAGAAAAATCCCCCACGAATCACGGGAGACGGGGTGCACACAGTGCGTGAATTAGTCGGACTTACTAATGACGCCAAGAAAGACGGCGTATGGCGGATTATTTGGGGTGAAGAGCACGATACTTATGTCGCGCGACAAGGGCTCACGGCGCTCACAATACTTGAAAAGGGAGTTAGCATAGACATTTCCAGACACTCGGGACGACAGGTCGGCGGAGATTCCCACGAAATGCCGGGAGTGATCCATTCAAAACTACGAGAATACATTGAACGTGCGGCGCGCGAACTTGGCGTTCCGGTAGTCGGCTTCGACATAATTATTGCCGACCCAACGAAAGATCCTGATGCGCAGCGGTGGGGAATGTTGGAAGCAAATTCGTTGCCGTACATTGACCTTCATTACGCGCCGCTCGAAGGCAAGCCGTCAAATGTTGCGGCGCATGTTTGGGATTTATGGAACGAAGGAAATTAGTTTCTCATCTCTATACACAGTGACCACTCGACCATGACTCCGTGGAGCGTATGATATGCGCATGACCGTCGTAACTATTTGGCCTCTCGTTGTTGCGGCAATTGCAAACGTCGCAATCGGAATGATTTGGTATCACCCGAAGTTTTTCGGTTCGATATGGATGCGCCTCAGTAACATCACACCGGAAATGGCGGAGAAGGCGAAACGGATGATGCCGCTTTACAGCCTCGCCGCCTTTCTCGCGGGGATGGTCGCCGCATACGTCATGAATTATTTTGGAATTGCGTGGGGTGTGTATGACATCGTCGGAGCAGTGGAACTCGGCTTTTGGTGCTGGGCAGGATTTGTGGCGCCCACCATGCTCGGACAAGTTTTGTGGGACCATAAGCCGTTTACGGTGTACCTCATCAATGCGTCATATTGGCTTGTTTCGTTTGTTGTGATGGCCGTGATACTTGTGATTTAATTGCGTGATGAAGGGGAAATACCTCTACGCGGCGGTTTTTTTCATTTGTGCCCTTGTTGTTGGGCTCACCTATGTCGCGTCGGCGCCATCAGTGAGTGAGTTAACCGATTCGGCTGAGCATTCGTTGGTAATTGGAGGAGAAACGGTACGCGTTACGATTGCGGACAGCGATGCGGCTCGTGCACAGGGCCTGAGCGGCAGAGCGGGGCTGGCCGAAAATGAGGGGATGCTCTTCGTATTCCCGCAGGACGGGGTTCACGGATTCTGGATGAAGGATATGTTGTTTTCAATCGACATCCTCTGGATGTCCGTCGACAAAGAAATCGTACATATCGAGGAAAATGTCTCCCCGGGCACGTTTCCGACGAGTTTTGGACCAAAAATCGCCACTCGTTTTGTGTTGGAGCTCCCCGCTGGCTTCGTAAAAGCGCACAACGTAGCGGTGGGTGATACGGTCTCGTTTTGAGGTGAGTTATCCACTCCAAAAACACGTTTTTTAGGACTCCGGCAGGGATACAATGAGTCTCCATTTGTTGGATTAGTAGGTTAAAACTATGCGCATGACCAAAGTTATACACTCTCGTAAAAGAAGTCGCGCGGCAGTCGCCGCTCCGGTCACCGAGTCGTCGGCGAACCGTGTCTACAAGAAACACCTTCCGCAAATTCAGAAGCGGGACGGTCAAATTCTTCCGTTTGAGTTCGACAAAATTGTCCGGGCGATTGAAAAAGCGATGATTGCTGCGAACGAGGGCTCGCTCGACGAGGCGGTAGTGGTCGCACACAAGGTTGCGGGTGAAATGATGCGCATTGCGAAGACCTACAAGAACTTTCTCCCCACCGTCGAAGGATGCCAGGACGAAGTGGAGCGTCAGTTGATGCTCTCTGACTACGTCGGAGCATCAAAAGCATACATTTTGTACCGCGCAGAACGCAGTAAGATTCGAAAAGAGCAGGGCGAGGTTCCGGAACATGTACGAAAACTCGCGGAAGAGAGTAAAAAATATTTCAAAGGGAATCCGCTCGGAGAATTTGTGTATCTCCGCACGTACGCGCGCTGGATAGAGAGCGAGCAGCGCCGCGAAACATGGATTGAAACAGTCGACCGTTATGTCGGCTTTATGAAAGAAAATCTCGGCGAGAAACTCACCAAGAAAGAATATGCCGAGGTCCGCGAAGCGATTCTGAAACAAGAAGTGATGCCGAGCATGCGCGCGATGCAGTTCGCCGGCGCTCCTGCGAAAAAGTGCAACACGTGTTTTTACAACTGCTCGTTCACCGCGCCGGTGAAGCTCGAAGATTTCGCAGAGATTATGTATCTCTCGATGCAGGGATGCGGTGTGGGATACGCTGTCGAGAGTCAGAACGTCCAACAGCTCCCACAAATTGAGAAACAAACAGGTGAAAAACTCCCTGCCCATGTCGTACAGGATACGAAAGAAGGGTGGTGTGACGCGCTCACACTCGGGCTCCGCGCATGGTACGGGGGCAAGGATGTTGATTTTGATTTCTCTATGATTCGTCCGGCCGGTGCACGACTGAAGACGATGGGAGGAAAGGCATCGGGTCCGGAACCACTTCGTTCGCTCCTCGCATTCGCCCGCGACCGCATTCTGAAACGCCAAGGTCGCCGTCTCCGCAATATCGATGCGCACGATGTTATCTGCAAGATTGGTGAATGTGTCGTTGCCGGCGGTGTCCGCCGCACGGCCATGATTTCTCTTTCTGACCTCGATGATGTCGAGATTCGCGATGCGAAGAAAGGACAGTTTTACCTCACCGACCCGTGGAGGTCTGTGGCCAACAACTCTGCGGTCTATGAATCAAAGCCGACGAACGCCGAGCTCATGGACGAGTGGGTGGCGCTCATGAAATCCGGCACCGGCGAGCGCGGTATTTTCAATCGCGGCTCTCTCGAGAAGACGATGCCAGAGAGACGCAAAGCGCTCCTCAAGAAAAAGAACGGCAAGAAAGGCGACTACATCGGCCAAGTGGGAACCAATCCTTGCGGCGAAATCATTCTGCAGTCCAAACAATTTTGCAACCTCTCTGAAGTGATTGCCCGCGCCGACGATACTGAGAAGACGCTGCTCCGCAAAGCGAAGCTTGCGACTATCCTCGGCACGTACCAATCCACGCTCACGAAATTCAATTACATTTCGAAAGACTGGACGGAAAACTGCGAAGCGGAACGGTTGCTCGGCGTTTCTATCACCGGTCAGTGGGATTGCCCGGCAGTGCGTGATGCAAAAGTGATGCGTAAGATGCGAGAAGCCGCAAAGAAGACCAACGAAACATACGCAAAGCGATTTGGCATTCCGATGTCGAGCTCGATTACCTGTGTCAAACCTTCCGGCACCGTATCGCAGACATTTGATTGCTCTTCGGGAATTCATCCCCGCCACTCGCAGTACTACATCCGCCGCGTCCGCATCTCTGCCACCGACTCACTCTTCAAGATGATGCGCGACCAGGGCGTGCAAGCACATCCGGAGGTCGGACAAAGCGACGGCGAAGCATCCACGTATGTCCTTGAATTCCCGGTGAAGGCGCCGAGCGGTTCGGTATTCAAAAATGACCAGAGCGCACTCGAGCAGCTCGAATACTGGAAGATGGTGAAGCTCAATTTCACCGAACACAATCCTTCGGCCACTATCTCGGTCGGCGAAGAAGAGTGGGTGCAGTGCGTCGCATGGATTTCCGACAACTGGGATATCATCGGCGGTCTCTCATTCCTCCCGCGCGAGAATCACGTGTATCGTTTGGCTCCATACGAATCAATCGACAAAAAGACATACGACGCGCTCGCGGCGAAATTCCCAAAAATCGACTACTCGAAGCTCATCATTTACGAGCGAACCGACGAGACCGAGCAGAAAAAGGAACTCGCCTGTGCAGGCGGTACGTGCGAAATAATTTAGTGCGGGTACACGGCAAAATGAAATGCCCCGGCTACGCGCCGAGGCATTTCCACAAAGATGCGGTCAATCGTCCTCGAGGACAAACACTTTACCTTGTGGCGTGCCGTGAATCTGCACCGGAATCAAACTGATGATGGCACCGTCGGCAATGATGCGCTCAGCATCCTTGGGGTCCACGCGCTCGCCACTGAGGCGCACCTGTAGACCCTCGAACTGCGGCTTCTCGTGCTCCTTTGCGATTTGCTGCAGCCCCATTCGGATAGCTGTACGAAGTTGCAGCGGCGTAGGCGGAAAGGGGAACTCGACATGATATTGGCCGAAGAGAATCGTGATCATCACTGTTCCTCGCGTGGTTCGGTTCGGATCGGCCTGCACAATACAATACTTGTATCGATGCGTCAATATAGTATACTGTGGGTCTGCACAAAGCAGCCGCTGGTCGCAAGACTAGAGGAAAGTCCGGACACGCGCCAATTTTGTCTGCCAAAGGCAGCTACAAAATTGAGCGCCCTGCGTAGCTTTATGCGAAGCGGGGCAAATGTCCTCCTACGCCAAGGCTTCGGAGGATGCTCGATTTTGTACCACCTTCGGTGGGCAAAATCGGCAGAACGGTAGCGGGTAACGCCCGTCGTCCGCGAGGATAGGGATGCGAACAGAGACGGTTTTTCGCGAGAGTGAAAAACCGCCCTGCGAAGCTTTATGCAGAGCAGGGCGAGCGAACCTATAACGTAAGTCCTTCTTCGCTAAAGCTACGAAGGATCTACGCCAAGGGCTTCGATGCAACGGCAAAAATCCTACCTGCGTGCAAGACCGTGTTCGTGGGAAACCAATTGGATCTCACGAAAGAGTCGCTTGAGGTGGCTGGCAACATCCATCCCAGATACATGGCTGCCACCGATTTTGCCTGCCGCAGGCAGTTGCAAAATCGAGTGTGCTTCGTAGCTTTAGCGGAGAAGTACCGATGTACTATCCTCCTTCGCCAAGGCTTCGGAGGATGCTCGATCTTGCTGCCACCTGCGGTGGACAAGATCGGCACAGAATCCGGCTTATCAGTGCAGCGAAGGCGAGTAATGCGAAAGCGTTACTCGCTTTCGTATTCGAGCCAAGCAAACTGCCCCGCCTGCGGGGTACAGTGCAGTACACAGCCCCACCGAAAGGTGGGGCTGTGCATTTTGTGATACCATCCAACTTACTCACGTATGTCAGTATCTGAACGCATGGATTCGATGGCCCGGTGGCTCTTCGTCGGACTTTTTGCGCTCCTGCCTATTTTCTTCGTTCCGCTTGCATGGGTGGGTGTCACGCAAGGAAAAGTAATCTTGGTCACGACCGTGCTTCTCGCAGGCGCGCTCCTATGGGGAATTGCGCGACTTCTTGAGGGTGCGATAAAAATACCGTGGACACCGGTGATTGCGATTGCCGCACTTATCCCGATATCGTACGCGATTTCCACTTCAGTACATGGTTTTGAATCTATCTCCCTCATCGGCACGGGGACGGATGCGGACTCTCTCGTCGTGGTCACGATGCAATATGCACTTCTCCTTCTTTCCGCGTTACTCTTCTCGGGAAATCCATCCGGCATTGTAAAAGCGGTGAGGGGTTTTCTTGGCGGTTCAGCGATAATGCTGGTACTGCAAGCCATTCACTTTGCACTCCCGACGCTCGCGCTCGGCGGGGTGTTTACGACCGAGTCAGCAAACAGTTTTGGTGGGTGGCACGAATTCTCGATGCTCCTTGGGCTCATCCTTTTCCTTGGTGTAGCGCTGCAGAAATCTTCCATCGCGAACGGTGTTTGGAAATACATACTTTTTGGAAATGCGGCAATTTCAGTTCTGATTTTGGTGCTCGGCGGGTTCTTTGACGTGTGGGCGTGCGTCATTGCCGCGTGCGTCGCACTTCTCATTGTGCGCGGGTACAAAGAAGGTACGCTTTCCACGCCGGAATATTGGCGTAAAGAATGGCTTACAGTTGTGTTAGGCATCGCATCGCTTTTTTTCCTCGTGTTCGGCGGGTTCGTAACCAACGCTCTGCCTGACCGTATCAATGTCACTCAGATTGAGGTCCGGCCGTCATGGCAGGGGACCATGTCTATCAGCCGACAGGCACTTTCAAATCCTTTGAACCTTGCTGTCGGGGCGGGTCCCAACACGTTTACAAGGGAATGGGGTTTGTATAAATCGACGTCTGTTAATCAGACGCTTTTCTGGAATACCGATTTCCAAGTGGGCGTGGCTTCAATTCCGACGACATTCATCACCACAGGCATTCTGGGCGTACTCGCGTGGATTCTCTTTCTTGTTGCTCTTATATTTTTCATAGCGCGCTCTTGGATTTCGGGAAGCGCTTCCGTCACCGATATATTTTCTATCGGCGTGCTCTATCTGCTCGCATTTCACGCGGTCTCGGTACCGGGTGTCGCGCTCAGTATGTTCACATTCCTTTTTGTGGGCCTCTATATAGCGTCACGTGTACCGCACAGTATTGAGTTCAGGCAATATCCACTCGGACTCGGCAACATGCGAGGACTATTTATAGGGACACTATTCGTACTTTTTTTGGCTGCAGCACTTGTCTCATCGGTATATTCGCTCCGTGTCATCGCTGCGGATCTTTTTGTTAACCGCGGCATTGCGACATACAATCTCACCAAAGATACGGCAACTGCCTCTTCATACATCAATCGAGGAATCAGCATATATCCGTCGGATAGAGCACATCGTTCGGCTGTTGAGCTCGGATTGTTGCAGCTTCGCGAAATGACACAAAGCGCGGACCCCAACGCACAAGCGGCGAAGGATGAACTCCAAGCGACGCTCGAGCGCGTTATACAGCACGGGCTTTCTGCGGTGTCGCTCGGTGGTGGTGATTACCAAAATTGGTTGGGGCTCGCCTCCCTTTATGGCGAACTCGCCGGTGCGAAAGTGCCGGGCGCGTACGATAACGCGCGCGCCGCATATGAACGCGCGCGGGCTCAAAATCCGACCTCACCTCTCCCGCTTCTCAATCTCGCGCGTCTCGAAATACTGCAAGAAAAACCAGATGCGGCGCTCCAGTATCTGGCAGAAGCCGTTCGTCTTAAGCCCGATTATGCGGCTGCGTACTACGTAGCATCGCAAGCGTATCTCGCCAAGGGAGACTCGACGAATGCACTTCAGGCGGCGGGACGAGCGGTTCAGTACGCTCAAGACGACAGTCAGGCCTGGTACAACTACGGAATAATTGCCTACGATGCCAAGAAATACGACGAAGCGGCTCAGGCGATGGAGCAGGCGCTCGCAAGGCAAGACCGTTTTGCAAACGCGCTCTACATACTCGGACTCTCGTACTATGAGCTGAAACGGCCGGAGGACGCAATAAAGACTTTCGAGTCTCTCCTTGTGCTCGATCCCAACCAGGATATCGTAAAGAAAATCCTCGAAAACCTTAAGAACGGCTTGGCTCCAACTCAGCAGCCCGCGGCAACTTCAAAAGCCAAGTCGTCCCGATAAGTATGATGCGGAAAGTCATATGATCGCTATAACACAGCGTGCGTTACGATTTGTATCTTCCGAAGTGCGTGGGCTCCATGCGGCAGCATATGTACTCGCGGCCTGCGCAGTGCTCTCATCTCTTCTTGCTCTTGTCCGCGACAGAGTACTCGCGCATACGTTTGGCGCATCGGTTGATCTCGATTTGTATTATGCAGCATTCCGAATGCCGGACCTCATTTTCGTGGTGCTGGGAGCACTTGTTTCGGTGTACATGCTCATTCCGGAACTTTCCAGGCGGGAGACTATTGAATCACAGCGCGACTATATCGATACGATTGTCGCCGGGTTCTCCGTGCTTGCGGTCACTGTCTCACTTATTGCAGTCGGTATCGCTCCTTTCGTGCTTGAGATGATATTTCCCGGATTCGTGAGTCAGGGTCGCATTGATGAGCTTGTATCACTCACGAGAATCATGCTCTTGCAGCCCGTATTGCTCGGGCTCTCGAATATTCTGGCAGCGATTACGCAGGTGCGACATCGATATGCTCTCTACGCGCTGTCACCACTCTTATACAGTGTCGGTATCATTTTCGGCGCCACGGTGTTTCTCCCACTATTGGGGCT
>Ga0209542_10016381_pt1 | contig 12305 bp, 14 predicted proteins | sample RifCSPhighO2_01_FD_184028 | JGI IMG/M metagenome (GOLD analysis project Ga0209542, IMG submission 184028) | Soil microbial communities from Rifle, Colorado - Rifle CSP2_plank highO2_0.1 (SPAdes) (version 2) | ecosystem: Environmental > Terrestrial > Deep subsurface > Rock core/Sediment ...
TACCCTGCTTAGAATGTACTCCGGTCTCCAATAGAATTCCTTTCGTGCCAAGTCGCATCCTTCAACAAGATCTCTTGCTGATAATTTATCAGTATTTAGTATTGTGCTATGTGTGCCTTCCGGAGTTAGCCACTCATCCCAGTTGGTTGTTGTTAGGAATTTATTTTCAGATGCCCATTTGAAAGCTTCTGTTCCGGGATAGAGCATTAGGGGGAAGAACTGCGCAGTATCGGGCTCTAGTTTTTTTGCCCACTCGACAGTTTTTTTAATCGTCTCTTTTGTCTCGCCGTTATTTCCAAGCATAAAGCAGCCGTGCACTAGGATATTTGCTTTTTTTGTATCAACCATGAACTGCTCAATCTTCTCAATGCGCGTACCCTTCTTTATGTTGTTTAGTATCTGCTGGTCTGCGCTCTCAAATCCAACACACAAAAGCCTGCACCCGGCTTTTTTCATCCAGTTCAGTGTTTCAAGATCAACATCAGCCCTAGCATTGCAGGTCCATGTGACATTGAGCTTTCTTGTTTCGATTTCTTTGCAAATCTCAATCATTCTCTGCTTATCTTGCGTCATGGTATCATCTTCTATCATAATGTCTTTTACATATGGCAAATTCTTTGAAATCCATTCAAATTCATCAACAACATTTTTCGGACTCCTTGCCCTGTATGAGTGACCTGTTAGGGTTTGTGGGAATTTGCAAAACGTGCACCTGAATTTGCAGCCCCTTCCTGTAATTATTGTAACCTCCGGGTATAGAACCGATGGGTAAAAATAATCCCTTATGCGAAGGTGCCTATTGTACACTTCGCTCGCAAATGGCATTGAGTCAAGCCCGTCTTCTTCAATTGGCGGCATATTCGGGGTGAATTTCACTTTTCCATCTTCGCCCCAATAAGTAATACCCAAAACGCTATCAAGTGGCTTTTTGTTTTCAAGTGCAACAGCAAGATCCCTTATTATAAAATCATATTCGCCGCGCGCAACAGCATCGATTTTTTTACTCGCGCGAAGTGAGAGTTCCGGAAGCGCTCCAACATGTGTCCCTACCATTATTGCAAATGCTTCCGGCCTTGTATCTTTTAGAGTTTCAACAACCTTAACATCATTATTAAAACTTGCAGTGACAGAATCAACAACCATCAAATCAGGTTTCCAATCCTTAACAATTTCCACTACTTCTTCTAGCTTCATTCCAGAGGCCGGGCAATCCAAAAGCTTCACATCATGGCCGGCTTGCTCTAAAACACCTGTTGCATACCCCATCCAAATCGGATAGTACACACAGCCGCCTTTTGAAATTGCCGGTGATCTAGACGTTCTAGAGAACCTGAACAAAAACGGCGGATTTAGCATCAAGATTTTCATGGTAGTACCCTACTCATTATCATTACATTAATTAGTGTCTTATATCTCTTTAATAAATGTCTTTGAGTTTAAAAAGCTTTTTTGGTACAAAGGCGGCTTAAAATCCCTATTAATCTTTGCGCAATTTCCAATAAATCTGGTAGCACAGGTTGGGTATATAGTGTGCAAGCTTTGGCCTCAAAAATGCAGGGATTATCAAAGCTGGTTTTGTGAAAAACAGTTCCGTTTGCTCAATTTTGAATTTTGCCCTACTGTACCTGCTAAATGTCCCCGTTCTTGTATACCAATCGGCAATGGTGGTTTCACAAAACATTATGTGGTGAAACGGCGTTTGGCCAAAATTATATGAATTATAATATGGCACTTCAACATGCAGAATTGCCCCGGGCTTCATCACGCGATAAATCTCAGTCAAAACATTGTCAAATTCAAATGTGTGCTCTAAAAAGTTGAGGCAAAAAACCTCATCAAAATAATTGTCTTTATACGGAATCTTTTCAGAGTCTTTCCAAAGTTTGTCAGCATCAGAGAGCTTGTCATAATCAATCCCTATTGAGCCCGGCATTTTCCTCTTCCCGCAGGCAACATCGAGAACCTTCCAATCCCTGTTCGGGGGCTTGTAGGAATTTACCCTCTCGGTTGTCCAATGTCCGACTCCTGCGGCGCTGTTTGAGAATGAGTGTATGGTGTTCATGCCAAAATCACTTTTTCTTGCTCTGCGAAACTATTTCATTTGCGCGCAAGAGTTCATCAAATGAACCTGCATCGAGCCACTGGTCTTTCAATTTGCTCGCCTTCAATGACCCATCTTTTATGTAGTGGTTGTGGATATCAGTTATTTCAAGTTCGCCCCGGCCAGAGGGTTTTAATTTTTTTATAATTCCAAATACGTGGGGCGTGTACATATACACCCCTACAGCAACAAAATTTGTGGGCGGGTCTTTTGGCTTTTCAATAACCTTTGTGACCTTTTCGCCATCAAGAACGGCAACGCCGGCCTTGCGTGCCTCTTCGGTTGTTGTTTTGTATAGAAGAATGCGCGATTTCTCATTCCCTCTTTCAAATTCCTCTACGAACTGGCCAATATCATCAAACAATATGTTGTCCCCGTTTATGGAAACAAACTTTTCATTGCCAACAAATTCCTCTGCAAGAGCGATTGCCTGTGGCAAGCCTCCAGCCTCATCCTGCACGCGGAAAGTGAAATTCACCCCGAATTCCTTTCCGGAACCTAAAAGCCCGAACACATCGCCGGCATGGCTTGTGCCTGTGACCACTAAGATTTCTGTGATGCCTGCTTTTTTTAATGTCTCAATCGGGTAGTAGATCATTGGCTTGTTATAAATTGGCAGCAAGTGTTTGTTGGTACTCCGAGTTAGCGGAAGCAGCCTGCTGCCAGTTCCGCCTGCAAGAATTACTCCCTTCATTTTTCCACCCATGTTTTGAGCGGCTTCCACCACCACTCGTTCTTTGCATACCAATCAACCGTCTCTTTGAGCCCCTGCTCAAAATCCTTTTCGGGTTTCCACCCAAGCGATTTTATTTTCGAGCTATCAAGGCTATACCTTCTGTCATGCCCTTTCCTGTCCGCAACTTTTTGCACCATTTCCTCTCCTTTGCCTAAAAGCTTGAGGATTTTTTTTGTAAGGTCGATGTTTCCAAGCTCGTTTCCGCCGCCGATATTGTAGATCTCCCCGCTCTTGCCATTTTGGGCAGCGAGCAAAATCGCGCGGCAGTTGTCCTGCACATGCAGCCAGTCGCGGATGTTCTTCCCATCTCCATAGAGCGGCACTTTTTTGCCTTCCAGCAAATTTGTAATAAAGAGCGGTATCACTTTCTCGGGGTATTGGCAGGGGCCGTAATTGTTTGAACTTCTAGTAACAATTAAATCAAAACCAAATGTAGTGTGGTAGCTTAGCGCCAAAAGATCTCCGGCTGCTTTGCAAGCAGAATATGGGTTCCGCGGTTCTAATCTATCCGTTTCTTTTGAAGATCCCTTTTCAACGCTCCCGTAAACTTCATCAGTGCTAACCTGCAAATAGCGCTTCACGCCGGATTTGATCGAGCACTCAACCATGTTTTTTGTGCCCATTACATTGGTGTGCACAAACGCGCTTGCATCATTTATGGAATTATCAACATGGCTCTCTGCCGCAAAATTAAAAACCGTGTCAACCCCGTCAAGGGCTTTTTGCACAATTTTTTTATCGGCAATATCGCCTTTTAAAAAAGTGTATCTTTTCTCTTTTTCAAGCCCCTTCAAATTATTTTGGTTACCGGCATATGTCAAAATGTCGAGGTTAACCACTTCTAAATCGGTTTCATCAATCAAAAGGTGCACAAAATTGCTTCCGATAAATCCAGATCCGCCAGTTACAAGTACCCTATCCAATTTCACCACTTAAATAACATTGCAATGTCTAGGTAAATAAAGGCTTTTGGTGCAGCATTGTGGCTCCCAGTATAAGAGCAAAACCACAGTCAAGGCTTCATTGATTGGAAAGGCCAGCCGTACAAATTCAATGTTTTGAAGGCTGGCATGGTCTTGGGTGGTTTTTTTGCAAGCAATCCATTTGCATTTATAATCCCTAACTAATACTTTGAATAGTCTTTGAGAAGTCTTTGAATATTTGGTGATATTGATGAATGGGCAGGATCTTACCAAAGGGGATATCAGAAAACAGCTCTGGTCGCTAGCTTGGCCTCTAATGCTCTCGGTTTTCTTTTACACCCTTTACAATATTGTTGATGCTTTTTGGGTGAGCAAATTATCAGCCGAGGCAATAGCTGCCGTCAGCATTGCCCAGATCGCCCTGTTCACAATGGTTTCGCTTAGCATGGGCCTAACTGTCGGTTCCGGCGTTATTATGGCAATGCATATCGGCGCAAAAAACATCAAGGAAGCCGAGCGGGTGCTGGGGCAATCATTTGTTCTCTCTGCAATTGCAGCCGTTATCTTCACCGCAATCTCGCTGGTTTTTAGGAATGAACTGCTAATAGGGTCTGGAGCAACGGGGGCGGTATTTGCCCCCGCAATGGAGTATTTTATAGTAACCGCAGGCGGCTCTATTCTATTTTTCCTTTTGATGGCAATAATGTTTGCATTCAATTCCGAAGGGGATACATTCACCCTCACAAAATTTTTTGCAGTTTCAACAGCTGTCAATGTAGTGCTTGACCCTATAATGATATTTGGTTGGTTTGGGTTTCCTGCATGGGGGATTTCAGGCGCGGCAATTGCAACTCTAATCTCCCAATTCATATTCATTATCCTTGGGATAAATGAGCTCTCAAGCAAAAATAGAAAAGTTAGGTTCCACTTCTCAAACCTCTCAATTAAACTAGATTCGGTAAAAGAGATCCTTGTAATAGGAATACCTGCTTCTCTAACACAAGTAATAAATCCAATTGGCCTTGCTGCCCTAATGTTTATTACCGCACTTGGCTTTCAGGAAATCGGTACAATTGCATTTAGCATCGGATTTAGAATAGAATTCTTTGCATTTTTACCGGCAATCGGATTTGGGTTTGCAGCGCTTGCAATGATAGGGCAAAACCTTGGCGCGGGAAATGTCGAGCGCGCAAAAGAAGTTTTTAGCAAGGCCATAAAATATAGTTTTATTGCAGCCCTTGCAGTCGGGATTCTTGCAATTATTTTTGCAAGAAATATAATAGAAATTTTTACAACCGACCCTGTCGTAATAGAGCACTCTCTTTCCTATATCTGGATTGTAGCGCTAAGTTATGGGTTTTTGGCAATGACAATGGTTGAAGCTAGCGCGTTCCAGGCAATCGGGAAATCCTGGCCGGGTTTTTGGATATTTTTCATAAGATTTATTGTAATCTCAATTCCACTTGCATATATTTTCACTCAGGTATTTAAAATGCCGCTAACTTCGATCTGGACGGCAATCCTTATTGGGAATATACTCTCGGCAATAATCGGATACTTTTGGATCAAGAAAGAAATTAGTAAAATTGACATCAATAAAGTGCCAGTGCACCACATGGAAAACCAGGCGTAAAATTTAATAAATTTTAAAATCTTTTTTTAGAAAAATTTGCCTTTAGGTATTCTTCAAATACCACTCGATTGTTCTTGCAAGGCCTTCTTCAAACCCTATTGTTGGTTCAAAGGAAAGCGCCTTTTTTGCCTTTGAAATATCGGCAACAAACCTTACAACTTCCCCTGTCCTATTGTTCCCAACAGTGATTTTGCTGGATGAATTAAGGCGCTTTTGGATCATTTTTGCGCAATCAATTATTTTCACTCCCTTCCCTGTTGCAATATTGTACGCCTCGTTTTTTGCGCCATCGAATTTTTCAATGCAGCAAATAATTCCCTGCACCGTGTCATCAATGTAGGTGAAATCAAGTTCCTTGTGCTCCCCGAACACCATGAGGTCTTTTCCCTGCCGCGTGAACCTGATAAATAGCGGGACAACACGGTCAGAATCATCATACATCCCGTACACGTTTGAAAAACGCGTGATGATAAAATCAATCCCGTAGCAGTGCTTGTAGGAATTCACAAGGGCCTCCCCTGCAACTTTTGAGGCGCTATATGGGCTCTCGGAAGCGGAAATTTTTGCATCGTCTTCTTTGTAGACCATATTTTGGGAGTTGCCATAAACTTCCCTGCTGGAAGCGAAAATAAATTTCTTTATTTTATTCTTTCTGCAAAATTCGAGCATATTAAAGAGCATTGAAATGTTCTCAAGCGCCCCTTGCGGCTCAATCACCAAATTGTACACACGCGCATTTGCAGCAAGGTGCACTACAATATCAGCATCTGCAGAGAGTTTTTTGATCTGCTTTTCATCGGTAAGATCAGCAATTGTTGTAATTGCATTTATTTTTTTATTCCAAGCATTTTTGCGCTTATCAACGCCCTGCACATCATAGTTTTTTTCAATGAGTTTTTCGCAAAGCCGCGTACCTATTGTGCCGCTGCTTCCTGTGACCATTATTTTTCCGACCATTGTTTACATTACTCCCCTTAAAGTTTAAAATCCAACCTGCCCAACTAAATCAACAGCTTCCCAAACCTTGCGCTTCCAATAAGCCTGCTTGTTTTTACCGCAATCACATACGAAATTCCAATTAGCACTATAAAAAATGCGTGCAGTGGGGATTTGTTTTCCAAAAATGTTATCCCGCGCGGAGAGCTAAGTTCCATTTTTCCCCCGTTTTTCCAAAGACCGGTTGCTACCTTAAAGTCCTGCACCGGGTCAATTAGAAACCCATATTTTATGTGCAAAAATTCCTCACAAACCCTTGTCGGGTGCTTTTTGTACAAGAGAACATCATTTTGGTGGTAGTAGAGGCGCTGCAGAACATGTGAAACAAGCGCGGCAAAACCCCTTGGCTTTGTCTCTGTGTGGTCGTGGAAATACCGCGCCTTTACAAGCTTGAATTTAAAGCCCAAATCCATTATTTTGAATGTAAGGTCAGTGTCCTCGCGATAGTAGCGGTACTCTTCATCGTAGCTGCCCACTTTTTCTAGCAAATCCTTTCGAAAGGCAGTTGAGGTGCCGCCGTAGTAATCATACGCGCTAACAACCCCAACATCCTCTGCATCAAACCCATCACATATTTTTTGCAGCCAATTTTTTTGTGCAATGCAATCATGGTCCATGTTGACAATAATTTCATATTGTGAATTTTCTATTCCCACATTTCTTGCCCTGCAAACCCCGCTATTTTTCTGGTGGAACACTTTGATTTTTGCATTTTTTTTAGCGTATGGGTCTAGGAATTGCCCTGTGCCATCAGTGCTGCCGTCGTTTACCACAACCACTTCATATTTTCCCGCAAAATCCTGGTCCACTAGCGCGTTTAGGGTTTTTTTGAGAATTGATTTATTATTATAAGTTGCAACAACAATTGAGGCATTTGAAGATTTCTTCACAATTTTTCCCCCAATTGTTTTTTTGTAAATGCATCCAAAATCTGCACAATTCTTCCCGTCTCAATTTTTGCGGGGCTGAAATCTTCCAGTTCAATTATTTTTTGTAAAATCTCACTCTCGCTTTTTGCAACAAGCCCAAGATTTTTTTGTTCAACAACTTGCGCAAGTTCGAGCTGATGATTGTTAGTGTGTTCTGAGAATTCCTTTCTTCTCGCAATTGCAATGAATTTTTTCCCCAAATTTTTTGCAAGGCCGATATTTCCTTCTCCTGCATGGGTTATGAATATGTCGCACTTTTCAAGAAGGCTCCGGAATTCATCTATCGGGACAAATTTTTTGTAAGGGAAATTTTTTGGCAAGTAATCACTATGCCCGCTTTGGCAAAAAATATTCCCGGTTATCCTGCCCTCTGAAATCAAGCGGTCAATTTCGCGCAAGAGCCTATTGAATTGCTGCGGGTGCGTTCCCACTGACACAAATATTGAAAGGGTTTTGCTGCGGATGTTTTTTGATTTTATACTATCACATCCACTAGAAAATGCTGCCGCCAAATATGCCTTTGGGATAAAATTTTTCAAGTTCTCTCCACTGGTAGATGAAAAGATCGGCAAAGCGGTATGCGATTTTTCCGCTAACCCCGGGTTCTAGAGGCCTGCAAAAGCTCTCAATAAAGACCACTTTTTTCCCAAGGATTTTTCCGGCAGCGCAGGCAAGCAGCCCAATATCTGCACCGGTTGAAATCACAACATCGGGGTTTTCTTTTCGTATAATATCAAAGGATTGCAAAAAGCACTGCACTGAGGCAACCGGGTTTCTTCCTGGCAGGGGGGCAAAAAAAACCTTCTTTGATTTTGCAAGGCTTTGCGTATCTGCGCGCTCAAATGTTATGAAAAAATGCGGGTATTTTTTGTAAAAATCTTCAAGCTGGAGCATCTCACTAAGGTGCCCTCCAGCAGAGCATGCAAGGCATATTTTCAGGGCCATGCAAGGATTGGGGGAATTTGGCAAATTAAAGCTTATTGGTATGTTTGCAAACAACCTTATCTTTGAACGGTGCTTAAAAACCTTTATGAATGAATTTATAGTGATGATAGGTAAAGTAAAAGACTATATACTTTCACATAAATTAGAGCTCTTTTTTGTCCTACTGATATTTCTACTAGCCTTCGGAATAAGGGCTCAGTTAATGGTATACGGCCTCATGTTTGAATTCGATTCCTACTTCCATGCAAGGATTGGCGAATATGTAGTGCAGAATTTGACCGTGCCGGCAACCGACCCGCTCGCATACTACCAAGTCTCCGGCGGGGCTACCCTTCCTAACAATTTTTTCTTCTGGTTTTTTACCGCAATACTTTTCAAAATATTCACGCTCAATGCACCTTTCAATAAAGATGCCTGGATTGTTGCGGTAAAGGTTTTCCCTGCACTTTTCGGGGCCCTTACTTCGGTTGCAATGTATTATTTGGGGAAGGAAATGTATAGCAAAAAAGCAGGGGTTGCGATGGCAATATTTGCAGCGGTAATCCCGGCGTTTGTTTACAGGACGATGGCAGGATTTTTTGAGGACGACTCGCTTGGCTTTTTGTGGATGATAGTAGGTTTTGTATTTTTTGTGCGCTCGGTAAAGGGCGCAACTTTTGGAAAAGAGACAATGATAAATGCCGCCATTGCCGGATTTTTCTTTTTTATAATGGCATGGACCTGGCAGGTTTTCATAATGATCCCGATAATACTTGTCGCATGGATTTTCTCAACACTTGCCTTAATGTGGTTTAGAAAAGATGGCAGCCAGAAAATGAAGGCAATCGGCAAAAACTTTGCAATAGCATTCGCCATTTTTGCAGTGCTAACCACAATTGCAACAGGCACGGGCTGGATCGAAACCGCAACCGGGTATGTGGGGACCTATTTGCCAATAACCCCCGGAAACATTGACAGGATCCAAACCCAGGGAGGGGACTCATCGAGCATTTACTCGGTTTCAGTTGGCGAAGAGCAGCAGGGATTTAGGTTCTGGGGCAATAAATACAGCGCCCTTATAGTCTTTCCCATAGTTGCCCTTCTGGTATTCATTCCCTATAGGCTTCTTAGGAAAAAAGACGACTACGTTACTGCCCTTCTTCTCTTCTGGATACTTATTGCAATGTTCATGGCATTTATCCGCCTCAAGTTCACATATGTATTGGGGCTTCCCCTTGCAGCAGCCGCAGGAATTACAGTGCACGAATTATTGGAGTGGATTGGGAACAGGCAGGGATTTGAGAAAAAAACAATCGCATTCATCCTCGGCTTTTTATTCATTGTAGGGGTTGCGGCAGGCACATTCTTTGTCCCACAAAACGTCCCGCATATTGAATTGGACACCGGCTGGAAAGATTCCCTTTATTGGATGAAGCAGAACACGCCATCCGATGCAAAATTTTTCAACTGGTGGGACGAAGGCCACTGGATAGGGTTTGTTGCAGAGCGCGCCGCGAGCACTGATAACCGTAACTATATCCTGAAAGCAAATTCAGACATGGCCGGTTTCATACTAGCGCCTTCTGAAGAGGATGCAGTGAAAATACTCGGTGATTACAATGCCGATTACGTGATTTTGAGCGAAGACCTTTTGGGGAAAATGCAATCCCTCGGGCTTTATGCGTACAATACAACAAACTACAATGACCCGCGCCTTGTACACCAAGGATTTGAACTGCCGTGCTCTAAAACAACCGATGAACTCTCAAAGCAAACATTTGTAACCTGCGGCGGAAACAGGATCAGCGAGCAGCAATACAATTCGCTTCCATTCAAACGCATAACCGAACCAAACCAGATAATTGACCAAAAATCACGCGCGTTCGTATACCGAAACGAATCCGGAACCAAACTTTTTATACTAAACGGGCCCGCAAACAACACATTCATAACAAAACTCTTCTTTGACATAGAGAACGTCTCCAATTTTGAACTTGCCTACTCGAACAAGGAAGTTCGAATATTTAAAGTAATTAAGTAAAGTGATATTCCAATGCAGCTGCTACTCTCACTCTTTCTTGTTTTCATAACCTCATTTCTTCTAACATACCTAGTAACCCCAGTTCTAATCCGCAAAATGCTGCGAAGAGGATTAGTGGGAGCCGACATGAATAAAATTGAAAAGCCAAAAATAGCTGAACTAGGCGGCATTGCTCCGCTACTTGGCCTCTCTTTGGGAATAATTGTCTCAATTTTTTTTGCAGTGTATGCCGGATATTTGCAAATGAGCCTTATTATAATTTTTGCATCATTTCTAACAATTCTTCTTGTGGGTTTTATCGGAGTAATTGATGACCTTATTGGCTGGAAGAGTGGAATTAGGCAATGGCAGCACGCGCTATTTCCTGTTTTTGCCGCTCTTCCTCTAATGGCAGTGCAGGCAGGAACTGATTATCTAATCTTGCCATTTCTTGGCGCAACCTCAATCGGAATTCTCTACTCTCTGATTTTAGTTCCTCTAGGAATAACCGGGGCTAGCAATGCGTTCAATATGCTGGCAGGTTTTAACGGCCTTGAAGCCGGACTTGGATTACTAATAATTAGCACTCTTTCATTCATTGCCCTTCTCAGCGGAAAAACAGAAGCGCTGATAATCGGTGTTGCAGTGATTGCCGCGCTAATTGGATTTATTCGCTACAATTGGTATCCCGCAAAAATATTTGGCGGCGACTCTCTAACATTAATGATCGGAGCTAGCATTGCAACAATATCAATAATTGGGAATATGGAAAAAGTTGGGATCAGCATTATCGCGCTTCACTGGGTTGAACTTCTCTTTAAAGCAAAACACAAATTCCAAAGCGAATCATTCGGAATTCCACAAAGTGACGGAACACTAAAAGCAGATCCGCGCGGCGGATCACTCACGCACTTTTTGATGCGCATGAAAAAATTCACAGAGCAAGAACTTGTAATAACTATCCTTACACTGCAGGCAATAATCTGTGTAATCGTATTCATCATGTTCTACTTTCGCTTATTTTAATCAGCGCACATCTTTGCAGCGATGTAGCCCAAGGCAGTTCCTATAATCGCCCACAGCGCAACCCCAATCACAAAGCCCGCTGGCTCAAATGGCTTTATGGTAAACTGTATTGTGCTATGCGTTAGGTACTCTGCTATTTTCATGCTCGGTCCGGGTGACACATAGAGAAGGATCCCGCAGATAGCAGAAAGCCCACCTAACAGCGCCCCGAACTTGAGCCCAAATACTGTTGCATTCTTCATTTTTCTCCCCCCGCGTTTTACTTTCCGGCAGCCCAGTTGTATGAGGCTGCGATTAGCCATCCGAGCACTGCTCCAAATATTGCGCCCAATATGATGTTGGCTATCCAGCCCGTAGCGGAGAATGTGCCCATCCCGAACTGCACGCTGTTGTACATCATCGTGCTTTATGCGCCTCTCATCATGGATGGTGCTCCGAGGTATGCCAATCCAAAGAGCGCGTGCAATGCGCCTGATGCCACTGCACCTGAAATTATCGCTGATTTTACATTCAATTTTTCCATTTGTCAAAACCTCCTTGCGATTCTTGCAATTCACATTATTTGCTTTGCTTATTAATTTCCTTGTTTATTAATTTTTCCCCGAAGCTCCTTTTCATTCGGCAAGCCGGCAAACTCCAGCTTGCCGTCTATTACTATTCCCGGCATTGCCATGAACTTGTATTTTGCAAGCAAATCCGGCCTGCCCATAACGTTTATTTCCTCTACTTCGATTGGCGTTTCTTTTGCAATGCGCTTGAGCATTTTCTTTGCCGCTGCACATGGCGCGCATCCGGGCGTTGAGAGGATTAATATTTTCATTTCAAATCACGCTTTTGCATACAAATCACGTTTTTGCATATTTTGACGGGTTGCTGTCAAAGCCGCTTTTGCAGTGCAAGCTGCAAAAGTAATACGTCTTGCCGTTATGCTGGCTCTTTTTTGCAGTCTACTCATTTATTTCCATTCCGCATACGATGTCTTTTGCCACTTTTCCACCTCCGCAAGGTTTGCCATTT
>Ga0209542_10016382_pt1 | contig 12305 bp, 7 predicted proteins | sample RifCSPhighO2_01_FD_184028 | JGI IMG/M metagenome (GOLD analysis project Ga0209542, IMG submission 184028) | Soil microbial communities from Rifle, Colorado - Rifle CSP2_plank highO2_0.1 (SPAdes) (version 2) | ecosystem: Environmental > Terrestrial > Deep subsurface > Rock core/Sediment ...
CGTTCACGTCGCCATTGTATCCAAGTGCGAGAAGCGTACCTGGGGTCCCTCCAATCGCGTTCTGCGTTGCAAGGTCGCCACGGACGGAAAGCGTAATGCTGTCGCCACGCGTAATGGTGACGGGGGTAGAGAGGGTCGCAACTGCTTCGCCAGCCGTTGCGCCGCCAAACTGCGCCTCGCCAATCTTTGTCGCGCCGTTCCAGATGCTGACGCGCTCGTTCGCGAGGTCATCGGAAGTGCCGTCGTTAAGCTCAAGCGCGACTTTCTTCAAGATTATGTCCTCGTCAATCCCCGCAGTAAAGCGGAAACGGGCGAGTTCAACATCTGTAGAACCGGCTTGCGCCAAGCGGTAGATAAGCGTGCCGTCGGTTGCTACTTCGTAGCCACCGGAGACGCCTGCTTCCATGTCCTGCCCATCGCCATTAACGATTGTCTCGGAGATTTCAAGTCCGGTGGAGATGCCGGAAGCACCCGAGTAGGTTGCTTGCTGTCCGCCGTCAATACCCCATGTGTAGATATTGGTGGCGGTGCCGGTCTTCAGATTGCACTTCAAGGAAAGCGTTTTGACGCTCCCTTTCGGCACGATGAAACCGCCGTTGTCAAAGGTAAAGGTTGTTGCCACATCCGACTCGCCGACTGCGGGGTTCTTTGTGTTGCCGCCGGTGTTCAGCGCAAGCACGCCGTCGTAGAGTTTGCACGAGGTAAGGTCCGTGCGGAGACCGCCCGTTACGACAAACTGAAGCGGAATGGTCGTGAGGCGGATGTCCTCGCTTGACTGACCTGCGTCAAGAATGTAGCGAGCGAACTCAAAGTTCTGCGCGCCCGCAATGACGGTCTGCGGGGATGGTTGTCCGCTCACGGTAATCGTAAGCGCGCCGCCGCGAACAGTCATCGGCTGGTTATATATCGCGCCGCCAGCGGGAACAATCGTAGAAGAGGTGTTCTCGCCGCGAACCGAAGTCCAGAGAGCTGTGTCGGTAGAGAAGGTCACGGTGTCGTTCGTCTCAAAGTCAGAGCCGAGTTTTCCGCGCACGAACACATTCGTTGTGCCGACGGGGAAAGTGGCAGAGTCGGTGAAGACGATGTTGCCGGTAGGAAATACATCGGAGCCGTCCTGCGGTCCTGCGAGGACAATGCCCGAAGCGTCCACGACAACGACATTAGTGAGGTCGGCAAGAGAAATCTCTGCACCGCCGTCAAAGTCAGTAAGCGTGACCGAGAAGGTCATAGAACCCACGGTAATCGGCTCGCCACGCACCTCAACGGTGAGCCCGCCGAGAATGGTGTCAAGGATGCCCGTACCGACATTTGCCGCGTTGACCTGCGTCCAGCCGGACACATTCATCGTGCCGGCGGACACATCAACCTGCGATGCGTCATAGTACGGATTGTTGGAAGTGCGGAACTTGGAATCGTCATTGTTGTCGGTATCGGTACCGAGCGTCAATGCCGGCGTCACCGCGTATCCGTAAGTCGTGCCAACAAGGTGAATGTCGGTGTTCCGTTCAATGTCAAAGTCAATCGCGCGTCCGGAGCCGGACACGATGTCCGCCTTGATTGACACATCCTTTGAGAATCCTTTCTTAATGGAGATGCCCGTGCCCGGAAAGACAGCCACATAGTGCCGTCCGTCGCGAACGCTCGGGTATTCCACTCCGTCAACGATGGTCTCCACATTCGCCACATCTTCCGCAGACGCGGACTCCGACTGATACCAACGGACGGACTTCAAGAGAAGGTCCTCGTCAGAGTCAGCCGTGAGCTTTACGCTTGAGAAAACATAGTCGGTTATGCCGACGGTCTTATCAAGCCCGGTGCCCGGGTCAAGCGCGCCGCGGGAAACGGATGAAAGTCCGCCAATCGCAAGCGAGCCGTTCAGCGTGTGCTGTGCGCCGACTATCGGGAGAGAACCCGTAATCGTGCTCGCCGTGTTCACCGCGACAACCGCAAGTGAAGGCACTTCGCCTGCCTGGTTATCAAGCACTGCGGCCATGTTGCCCGCCACAGTCACTTTCTTTGTGGTGCCCTTAAGCACGACAAATGTACCGCCAAGAGTCGCCTCGTTGTCGGTATTCAATGTTTTCGGATTGCCTATGAATGCGCCGTTTTCATCCAAAAGGACGACCTCGGCGAATCCGGCGTTGGACGCGAGTCCTTCGCGCCGCACGACAATGCCCGTAACGGTTACATCCGCGCTTCCCGCAGAAAGTTCAAACTTCGTGAACGGCACGCGTGCCGCTCCTTCGGGAACTATTGCGTTTGTGGGCTGTGCTACCGCTTTGGTGATGGTCAGCCCTGTGCCGAGAGGAATTGTCGGGACATCAACGATGGTGCCGCCGACCGGAGTGTCGGTGCCTTCCGTAATCGCGCCGGTTGTGCAGAGTGCATTCGCCTTTGCGCGAGTGGAAGAACCAAAATACCCCGTCCCCTTCGTAAGGCCGACAGGTGCGAGGATGTCCGACGCGTAGATGTCCTGGAACTTCGCAACCGCTTTCGCCGTCATCGGGCCGAAAGTGGTCGTTTCTTTTCCGGGAGAGCCGACGCCGGAATCCGCAATACGGGTTGCCGTTGTGCCGTTCAGGAATTCCTGAAGTTTCTTCACATCAGCGCCCGAGGCGCCCACGGTCATGTTGCGTGTCCATGTGAAAGGGCACGCGCCGGAGGGCGTTGTCTGCTCTTGCGATACGATAGAGCGTGCTTGCACCGCTTTGTCGGCAGGAATGATTTCCAGCGCGATAAAGAGGTCAATGAGCTCCGCAAGCGTGAGCGCGTTCGCAGTCGCGGGGAGTGTAACACCTCCCAATACTGCGACAAGAGCCAAGGTGACGATAGCGTACCGTACCTTGCCTCCAAAAAGTGCATGAGTACTCATAATTATCTGTATCGTCTAATCTGTTACTCGTTTACTTACTGATAAGTACTGATAATAGATGGCGCCATTAACCGTCGTGTTCCTCCCGGCCCCTGCAGGGGATAGCCCTCCTTTGCGCTTCGCGCTGTGGCGGACAAGCCGGCATTTTCACGGTTTTTGTGCAAAAACCGCTCAAAAACACAACAATTATCTGTTTATTTGTCAAACAGATAGGCGAGAGTAGTATATACGAAACCCATGGATAAGTCAACAAGGCCCGTCCTTGCGCTTAGTTATGAACAAGTTATCCACAGCCGGCGGTGAGTGGCATTCGCACGACTGCGTGAAAGACCTTGCTACACTATAAAAAGATTTTTTGCCGAAAAACCAGACGGGGGCGGGTCAATGGGCAAATACGAAGAACTCGGTCCGACTCGGTTTTGGGGGGAGTACGGAAAAGCGGTCAAAGAGGCGGACGAAAAAATCGTCGTGTTGGTGCTTATCAAGTTGGGCGCCAAAATCGGCGACAAGTGGCGTTGGGACGGCAGGGGATATCCGTTCTGGATAGACGGGCGCGGGTACGAAGTCCTCTTTGATGTGGAGGAAGTTTCTGTAGAGGGCAACCCACTCGCAACCAATCGGTTTTTGCGGATAGAACTCCGCACGCACACGACCGAAAGGTATCTGCCGCTTGGCGATATGGATATCCTCCTGCCCATGCGCGACGGGGATGTAGTGTCGCAGTTTGTTTTCGCGGGAAACCTTGCGGAAGTTCGACGGCAACGCGAGGAAAAGAATTTCTAGACGGACCCCTTTTCCCCGACTGGCGCAGCACCGTGCCAGTCGTTTTTTGTATACACAAAAAACAACCCGGCCGCGGGCTGGGCTGTTTTTTGCCACAATTATCTTGTTACAGACAATTATGAACACTCATGCGCATATAATTGTATGGGCACGCGTAACAAAAGAAAATGTGCGGCTGTGGATAACGGATGCCGAAATGAAGAAGCGTTCCTTTTAAACTTCAGTCGTGGGCTACTTTTTTTTTGCGAGAATCCCCAAAAGGATAATGGCGATAATGGCGAGAGCCCCGAGGATATAGACATTTATCATAAGAGCAGAAATAGTATTCATGACGACATTACGCATTAGTTAATAAAAAACTCGCCATCCAGCAGATAAGCGCAAACAACAAGCCGAACGAAACTGGTACCCAGTCCACAAAGCCATTGACGAGAGGGGCAACAAACATTGTTGCAAAAAATACTTGCCCTATATCACGGCTTATTGCAGATAGTGTTTGTGACCTTTGTGCAGAAAACATAGTAGAGACTCTAATGATAGCATTCCGAAAGATATTTTTCAAAACCACTAGCTAACAACTATGGACTATAAACTAATGACTAGTAATGCGGCTTCGCTTCTTTTTTTCCGGCTTTAAACGCCGCGAGGCGGGCGAGGGCGAACAACGCGCTTGAAAGACGGTTTAAATACTGAAGCGTCTCCTGCGAGGGCATTCGTTTTTTTGAAAGCCATCGTACGCGCCGCTCGGCGCGGCGGGCGAGCGTGCGCGCGCGGTCAAAGTGCGCGGAAAGGACCGTCGCGCCGGGAAGGGTGAACGAACGGATAGGAGGAAGTATCTTTTCAACGCCGTCCGTCACTTCTTCCAAGAAATCAACCTGTTCTTTCCGTATCGTTTTGTCCGCGCCGGCGACCTCCGCTTGCACGATGAAAAGGTGCTGGAGCAGTTCCGCGACAACACTGGCGATGGTACGCGCGCCGATTTTCGCCCCGCGGAGTTTTTTTGCGGCGGGATATTCGACGATGAGCGCGGCGCAAATGCCGAGCGCGGCATTTAGCTCATCCAGCGCTCCCAGCGCCTCTATATCGCAGGAGAGTTTTGAAACCCGCCGCTTCGTGCCGAAGAGACGGGTTTTGCCGTCGTCGCCTTTGCGGGTGTAGAGCATGAGAGAAGAATAATGAATCAAGAATAAAGAATCAAGAATGAAAAAACGAAGAAAGAAAAATATCCCACCGCGATTGGCGGCGGGATATTTTTCTCATAATTCATAATTCGTTATTCGTAACTCTAATTTTGCCGCTGTTGTTCCGCCGGAATACCTGCCCCGTCAGTAATTTTCATCTTTTTGTGCGGTTACCGCGCAAGGAAGCCGTTAGGCGAATTCGCCTCAAGCCGACGGATGTGTCTCAGGGGTTGCTGAATTACTGATGGGGTCCACCTCGCATGTCCCCGAAACGCAGGCGAGCTCTTTTGCGCCGGTGGTCGCGTCCTGGTTCTCGTAGAGAACAAGTTGCGAGAAATCTATATTCGGGAATGCGCGGACGAGCGTGTTGTATCGTTCCTCGGAAATTTCTTCATACGGTGCGAGTTGGTAGACATGGTCGGAGCGGGGGAGGAAGGAGAGCCCGCCGACGATGTCCCAGTTTGAGTACACCCAGTCGCCGACGGCAAGCCACTCGTTCTGCCCCACCGAAACGGTTACGGAAGGATTGTGCTCCGTGTAGGTTTCCTTCACGATTTTCCAGTGTTCAAGCTGTTCTTTTGCCGTGAGGTGGTTCTTCAAAACCGCTTTCTCCGGCGCCCTTACCGGAAACTCCAGCACAAAGGTCGTCGCGTTTTCCTGCGAATAGCCGAACTCGGGGTGGTAGGGAACCCCCGTGTCCTTAAGAAAGCGAAAGAGGGGGTTGTGGCTTTCAATGCGCACGCGGCGAATGTAGAATCGCGCGTGGCGCGGATGCATTCCCGACGCGCAGTCAAAGAGCTGGGAGCCGTTCCCCGAGGGCTTTACGCAGGTGATGGCGGTTGACGGATTGATGCCGAAGCGCTTCGCGTATTTACGGTTCGTTTCTATCGCCACTTCCTTTAACTTGCGAAGCACCATTGGGTCGCGCACGGTCGGGGAATCCCACTGTCCCGTGATAGAGACGCCCAAGAGCGCTTCCTCCTCGCAGTTCTTTTTCCACTCTTTTGAAAGATACGGAAACTTTGTGAGCGATGCCTGATAAGTGCCGAGAATGGTTGCGATGCGCACCTTCTCCATTAAGGTCTCCTCGGTGTCGTTTTGGCGGGCAACTACCTCGGAAAGGTTGCAGAATTGTTTTGATTTGAGGACAATTTCCCCACACGGATTTAAACCGCTTTTACGATAGTCGGGTTCAAAGAGCTTCCAGCGGCGCGCGGGGAGTTGCCTCTTCAAACTCCCGCGGTTGAAGATTCCGCGTTCGCCGGAGCCGGACTTCGCGAGGTTGTACCACTCATCAAGAAACTGGTCCATCGTCGGCTTCTGGTTGTACGCCGTTGAGTTGTTGGACATGGAGCGCTGGGGGTTTGAATAATAGAACGCTCCATTTTTTGCCGCGCGCATCTCGTAATCGTCAAGGTCGGAGATGGAGATGAGGGCGCTTCGCCGCACGCCCCCCGCGACAACAATCTCGCCGATTTTGCAGACGATGTCGTGCGCGTCTATGGTCGTGAGGCGCCGCCCCTGCCGTGAGAGCATTTTTTCACGGGTAAAATCAAGCAAACTTTTCAAAGGCCCCGGACCGGATGCCCGGCCACCCATAGTCGCGAGGCGCGCTCCCTTGGGGCGTATTTTCGCGTAACTAAACTCAATATCCTCGCCGGACGACCAAACGGTCATTCCTTTGGTAATGGAAGTCGCCCATCCCTCCTTGCTATCTTCTATGACGAAGAGGGGATGTTTTTTTCCGGTCTGGTGCTCAATCACGGGGAGAAGCTCCACATTTTGTCGTTCCACGGAAAAACCGATGCCGGTTCCGCACATAAGGACATACATTATCTCGGAAAAATCACGCCAGTTCGTCGGCGCGATAAACGCGCAGTTATACGCCGTCACATTCGTGGCTCGCGCCGCTTTTCCCGCGCTCCAAAGAAGACGCATAGAGCCGAGCGCCTGCATGTTAAGCATATAGTCGCGGATTTCACGGTATTCCGCCTCGGCGAGCTTCTTGCCGAGGTTTTCGCGCATGAAATCCATGTAGCGCTCCACGGTTTCCATCCATGCCTCGCGGCGCCCTTTCTCGGGGACCCAGCGGGCATACATGCTGTAATAGACAAACTCCGCGAGTTGGTTGGAAAAATATTTCTTGCTTTCGTTCACCAGAAGCTTTACCTGGTCGGGGACGAGAGGTTCCTTCACGCGAAGGTCAGCGTGGTTTTTACGGTAAAGAATGTACGCCTTTGCTGTCTTGACGAGCTTCTGGAGCATCAGTTGCTTCTCCACGAGGTCCTGCACTCCCTCCACGGAGGGGACGAACTTGGCATCGTTTTGTTTGAGGAGAAGAAGTTCACCGATAACACCCGCGGCAATTTTCTGCGGAATACCATCCCTCATTTCTTCCGCGGCGCGGAGCGCTTTCTCCACGGCGATGACAATTTTTTCGCTGTTAAACTGCGCAGTGGAGCCGTCGCGCTTCACTATGGTCGTGACGCGCAGAGACGCAGGGGCAGATTTTTTTTGCGCAACCTTTTTTTTAGCGACTGCGGGTAAAGCCCTCTTTGTTGCAAGAGGAATGCGGTTTTTATGGCTGCGCATAGTGGGTTGTCTGCCTATCCCCAGAGACAAGATGGTTCTCTGGAGACGCGCGTGATAAAATTATTAATAAGTCATTTCATTATAGACCATCGGTTTTTTCTACCGCTCAAAATTTAGGAGCTTCCTGTGGAAAAAATGACAATAACTTTGCCCTGTTGGCGGAGGACAAAACCTAATTTGACAGATGTAAAAAAGAAATGTTGTCCCGCGGAGGGAGTGGCCCTCTTTCGGACGGAAACACAAATACGGGCATGTCAAAAAATACACAGACGATAGGAGCAATACTGCTCACGGTTTTCGCGCTCGTCGGAATAGCGACCATGGGATATCTCCTCTCCCTTCACTATTCTTCCGGCGAGGGGGCTTTCTGCAATCTTGGCGAAGGGCTTTCGTGCGAGGTGGTAAACAAGAGCGTGTACTCGGAAGTATTCGGTATTCCCGTTTCTTTGTTTGGATTATTGTATTTCGCCGCAATCTTTCTGCTTGTTCTTTTCCGCCGCGAAAAACTGCCGCACACGGCAGTAGTACTTGGAACCGTCATCCTCCTCGGTCCCTCCCTCTATCTTACGGGTGTTGAGATTTTTGTGCTCAAAAGCATCTGCGTTTTTTGCGAACTTGGAAAACTGCTTATGGTCGCCATCGCGGTTACCGCGTATTGGATGTCTCCGAAACACGAGCGCCCAACCGCGGTACACTTCATTATTGTGGCGCTTCTCGGCGCATTTCTCGGGTTTGCCACATACTATGTTCACAAGGGGATTGTCCCCGCGGGGAAATACGCGGCTTTTGCGCAATGTATCTATGACGATGGCATGCGGATGTACGGCGCGCGGACTTGCAGTTTCTGCGCGAAACAGCGCGCGCTGTTCGGGGACGCCACGCCGTATATACGGGAAATAGAGTGCGACCCGCGGGAACCCAACAACGAGACGGACCGCTGTATCGCGAAGGGGATAGAACGCACGCCGACATGGATTCGCGAGGACGGAGCAGGCAACACCTTGAAGAAATTTGACCCTGGCGTGCTTTCTCTGGAAACCCTTGCGGCAGAGACGGGGTGCGTACTGCCGTAAAAATTAAAAATGCAAAGATCAAAATGAAAAATTGTTGTGTCCCGCCGCAGGCGGGACGGATAAGATTATTCGCCTTCGACGAATACAATAATTTTGCACTTTGATTTTTACATTTTGCATTTGAAACATGCTTCCCCCTGACATAACTATTTGGGTCATCATTGGCGCGGCGCTTGTTGATAGCATCAACCCGTGCGTCTTCGGCGTGCTCATTTTTCTCATCGCGTTTATGACCAAGGTATTTAAAAGCCGCGCCAAGATGCTTCTTGGGGGGCTCCTGTATACCGCAGTGGTATACGCGACATACCTTGCGCTTGGGTTCGGCATCCTGCGGATAACGGTAAGCACCGGGTTTTCGGGAATTTTCTATCTTGTTGCCGCGCTTATCGCGATAATGGCTGGTGTTTTGGAAATCAAAGATTTCTTCTGGTACGGCAGGGGATTCACCCTTGAGATGCTCCCCGGAGGAGCCGCGCGCCTCAAGCGGTACACCGCCACGATTGCGGGCGCAGAGAAAAAGCACACGCTGCTTCTCATGCTCGCCACGGCGCTCCTCGGCGTATTCGTGGTGCTCGTTGAGCTCCCCTGCACCGGCGCGCCCTACTTTGCGATACTGGGACTTCTTGCAGGAGGGGAGTATGCGGTAGCCGTGCCGCTCCTGCTTCTCTACAACCTCGTCTTCATCCTGCCTCTCCTTGCTGTTCTTCTTGTCGCATATCTCGGTGTCTCGTCGGGCGCGCTTGAACGATGGCGCGCGGGGCATCGTGGGCTCATGCGGCTCTTTATCGGCGTGTCTCTTCTCGCGCTCGGTGTTTTCATGCTTTATTCCTTGCCGCCAATTTTTTAATCACTAATTTTTTAGGTATATGAAAAAACACTCTCTCGTGGTGGACGGCGGCGCGGCGATTGCGCTTTTCGCGCTTCGCCTTTCCCTCGGCTGGCTTTTCTTTTACGCAGGCATTACAAAAGTATTTGACGCGGGGTGGTCTGCCGCGGGCTATCTTGCGGGAGCAAAAACCTTCCCCGCGCTTTTTCACTGGTTTGCGCTTCCTGCAAACATCGGCTGGGTTAATTTCATAAATGAGTGGGGGCTCGCGGCGGTGGGTCTCGCGCTCATCCTCGGGTGGCGCGTCAAATGGGCATCGTTTGCCGGAGCGGGATTCATGCTCCTTTACTATCTGCCCATCTTGGATTTTCCTTATCCTAACGCGCACAGTTTTATTGTGGACGAGCATTTTATCTACGCGCTCCTCCTCGTTTTTCTCGCGCTCTCCGGCGCGGGAAGGATATACGGGCTTGATGCTCGCGGTGTGGCAAGGAGATGAGCCGTCTTTTTTAAAACCCCGCCCCATATGCAAGTAGGCGGCGGGGTTTTAAGCGTGGTTGACCCCGTACGAAGTCGCGGGCGCACACGGATATTTCCTTTGCAAGACAATACTCTACACGAAAGAGGGAATAATCGGTTTTCCGTCTACTCTCCGTGCGCGCGCGCCCTACTTCGTACGGGGTTGACAACCCACCAACTTAAAGGTAGAATACCCTCTAGTAGTTCGGTGTACTCTTGAAAAGCAAATACAAGCAAAGAAAAAAGGGTGCCTCCCGCATGTTTCGGGGAAATACCGGCACCAGCAAACGAGGTAGCAGAGAGTGCTTCTTTCACACGCGCCGTTGATGTCTCGCCCACAAACCCCCCTGTCCAAAGTGCCCTTTCGGGGGCAGGGAGGCGGGGAAAACAAGATGGGGCAGAACACGCGGCAACTACGGTTTGGAAACAAATGTGTCTCCGCGCCTTTTCCCAAAGACGCGGAAGATCACGAGAGGAGAACAGACAATGCACGAGCATCAAACGGGCGAGTTCACGAACAACGCTCTCGCCGACCAGGTCAAAGGATTCCAAGTGCCCGCCGCCACCGAGCCGCCGCCGCAAGCGAGCAGCGCCGTGGCACCCCCACCGCACCAGAGCGTCGCTCCCCCCGCGGTCAAGGCGGCAGAAGGAGGGCCAGCCGCAGCAATGTTGCCGAAAAATGGCATCATGCATCCGACGCGGCGGTTCCTGATGCCCCAAGTCATCCCCGTGGTTGCGGCGGCGACGGAGGAGGAAGGTCTCGTGGCCGCCCTCCTTGACGAGGCGTCGTCCGTGGTCTCCGAAATTGCGGGGAACCTCCGTTCTGTGTGGGAGGAGTGCAGCCACGCAAACGAGGGGACCTACGGATACGGGGCTTCCATGGCGAAAGCGGAGCGTCTCATGGAATCCCTCCTCTCGTTGCTCGAGCTCGCGGCGGTGGACTCGGAAACGAAAAAACTGCTCTCCCAAAAATCCCGCGCGCTTTTCGCGCGGATGACGGCAATGCAATACGCCATTGCCGTGGGAGGGAACATCGGGACGACGCCCATCGCCGAACAGCACCGCGCACTGTGGTTTCTGCGGCAAACCGGCGTCATCTCGCTCGCGACGCGCGAGCCCGAAGCCATTTTGGGCGTCCCGGGAGGGACGAAAATGTGGCTCGGGTTTCCGTACGCGCTCCGTGCCGGTCCCCGGACGGCCGAAGGGCATGTGGTGGAAAGGAGCGGCATTCTCTCCGCCCTGCCACTGCTTCTGAACGCGGTGGTTGCGAGTGACCGCGCGTGCGAGCTGGCGCTGGACCAGGAAAAACACGCCGTAACATTTCAATCGCCCGATGCCTTTTTCGCGGCGCCGGCGGAAGGAAAGTTCCTCCTCTCGGTTCATCCCAGCTTCAGGAAAGACAGGGGCGAGCACTTCGGGGGCGGACACCTTCTGGTCTCCGCGCGCGGGGATTCGGCGCCTGATATGTGGCTCGTCGTTGACGGCGTCATTGACGCCTCCGTGCTCCACGACTTTGAGCACGCCGTTCGGTTGCAGGACTCTACCCTGCGGACGCGCTTCGTCACGCTCTCCCTGCGTCTGGAGCGGATGCTCGCCGGAGCGCGGTTGGGGAAGATTCGCTTCCCGCTCTCGGCGTTTCAAGGAGACAATCTTCGCCGGGAAGGGGTGGTGTTTTCCGATGCCGCCTCCTTCTCAGAAGACCCTGCCGTCCTCCAGAATGTCGCCCAGATGCTCAAATGGGCGATACGGGGCATCCAACAGCCCCAGCCCGGGAAGGCTCCATCGCCACCCGCATCCGGTGGTTTGGACAAGAAGAAAGAAGACCCCGCTGTCCGCGCGGAACAACAACGCGAAGCCAAAGCAGAGGCGGAAGAAATGCGTGCAGGGTTGGCAGACTTCAGTTTGAAGCAGAGGCTGCCGATTTGTGAGATGATGGATTTTTTCGGTCCCACAGACCCTGCCGGGTGCGCCTTCGTGGACTACCCGGATACGGTGAAAATTGGGAACACCTTGCATCGCGGCGGACGACTCATTGTCTTCCGCACGAAGCCAAAAGGGTGGGTTGAATTCGCGGAATGCTCACCGTACATGGAACCATTGTTTGACGGAGAGAAGGACCACCGCGAAGACATCAGTAACCTCGTCCAAAAGCTCCAGAAGCATGCGTGGTGGTTGAGGCGCGAGAAGGAGAAGATGAAGACGAAGAAGATGAGGGCCGAGGGAGCGAAGGGCGAGAAGCAGGTGGCGCAAACGAGTCCTGCCGCCATCCCTCTCGCGCCCGCTCCGGTGAAGGAAGCCGAAGCGCCGCCGGTGGAAACGGGCGCGGCGGAGCTCGCCCCGGACGAAAAGACGGCCGCGGCAACAACGGATACGCCGAACGAGCCGCGGGTCTTGGAGGAAGAACCGGCGTCCCTCATGACGGGCGCCGACAACAGTTCCTCTGGGGAGGCGGAAGCGTC
>Ga0209542_10016383_pt1 | contig 12304 bp, 7 predicted proteins | sample RifCSPhighO2_01_FD_184028 | JGI IMG/M metagenome (GOLD analysis project Ga0209542, IMG submission 184028) | Soil microbial communities from Rifle, Colorado - Rifle CSP2_plank highO2_0.1 (SPAdes) (version 2) | ecosystem: Environmental > Terrestrial > Deep subsurface > Rock core/Sediment ...
AGGATATATCACAACTTAATGCAACAAACAATTACTGGGGTGATGCAACTGGTTCTAATCAGACCGGCTCAGGAGATACTATTGTAGGTAATGTCCTAACAACACCATGGCTTGATGCTGCAGATGGAAATTCAAGAAATTATAATGTGATTAATGTTGATACATCTAACACATACAATACAATTCAGGAAGCAATTAGTGCTGCTTCTTCCGGAGAAACAATAAATGTTCTTTCTGGAACTTATAAAGAAGCAATTACAATAAATAAACCCCTTACTCTTCAATCTCAAGATAGAAGCAAAAAGGCATTAATTGATATTAACACTGCTAACACAAACGCTGTTACAATTTCAAGTTCTAATACTACATTAAACAATTTGATTATAAATTCTGAAGATGTAACCAGCACACCAGAAGGTTCTTATGGAATCGGAGTTGTAGTTGGAGGAAATAATGTTAATATAATTAATTCTAGTATAACCTCACATGGACATGGTATTTGGACCTCTGTATCATTATCAAATCTGAATATATTAGATAACTCTATAATTGTTGCAGCTGTTTCATCTGGAATCTATGGAAGTCAAGCTTCAACGCAGAGCAATAACTGGAATATAAAAAGAAACATAATTAATGCTGCTCATGGGGTAAATATCGAACTATACGATGTTAATAATGCAGTAATCAATAATAATACTCTTGAAAAATCGAATTACAGCAATATTGTTTATTCTTCTGAAGATTCAAATTATGTGCAGTCTTTAACAATTTCTGATAATACTATAAAAGGCAATAATTGGCCAGCAATAAGACCTATGATTTGGATTGAATCTGATTTCATAACAGGCGATTCTAGTTCATATGTAACTGGCATAACAATAACTGGAAATGAATTCGGTGGTTGGCAAAATGCAGCAATACAATTAGGGGAAGTAAGTGCAGATTCAGGATATAGTAGAATAAATGGAACAATATCAATTAATAATAATAATTTTAATGATGATTCTGTTGCTTTAAAATCTTATACATCAACAAATACTAACGCAGAAAAAAATTACTGGGCAACTGCAACCCCTGGAAACAATGTTGTAGGAGCAGTTGACTACACTCCTTGGTATAAAACTTCTTCAAAACTTCTTTTACAAGGAGAAGTTATCTTAGCATATAATGCTTTAGATTTCGCAGATATACATGGAAGCAATACAGCTGAAAATGATATAACAACAAAATTAAATTTAATTAAAGCAGGGCTTAACGATACTAAAATAGATTGGAAAACAAATAATTCAGCTGTAATTAGCGTTCCAAATGGAAATATTACTCGTCCACAACTTAATTCTCCAGATGCAAATGTTAATCTTTCAGCAACTATATCAAAGACAGGGCACGAATCAATGAGAAAAGATTTTGATGTTATTGTAATAGCAGAAACAACCTCAGATGAACTAGCAGTCAACAACACCAAAGATGCCTTGACAAATGATACAATATTATCAACATTATCCACAAATCCTAACATGACTTACGTTACAGCAAACCTTAACTTAACAACAAAAGGCCTGGATGGAGCATCAATAAGCTGGTCATCAAGCAATCCAGCTATAGTTTCAGCATCTGGCTCTGTTTCAAGGCAAAGCTCAGATGCAGCAGTAACCTTAACTGCAACAATCTCCAAAGGAGTCAAATCAACAGCAAAATCATTTACAGTAAATGTTAAAGGAACAACAGACCCAGATGAGCAGGCAGTATCCTCTGGAAAAATAGCATTGACAGATTCAAAAATATTAAATGGAAATTCTGCATTAAATAATATATTAAGCAATCTTTATCTTCCTTTGAATTTAACAACTCCTTTAGTTAATATAACTTGGTCTTCATCAAATCCATCTGTAGTTTCAAATAATGGTGTTGTTACAAGGCCAGATGCAGACACAGAAGTAACTCTAGAAGCAACAATAACAAGCAATGCTGTACCAGGCAAAAAAACCTTCTTATTGACAGTTAAGCAAAAACCAGCTCCTGCTGTAGCTGATTCAGCAGGAAAAGTAGATGTTGGATCAGGGGAAACAGAGATAATGATAGATTCATCAAACGCTGCAGGCATTTCCTCAATTTCAGTTCCTTCAACAGTTAGCGCAGACGCAACTATAACTTTAAATCTAGCTTCATTAAAGTCAGCAAATAATGTAACTTTAGGAACAAATGAGTTAAATATGTCAAGGGCAACATCGACTGTAAAATATGATGTTATTATTCCTGCAGGAACAACAATTACTGGCTCTGCTAATTGGAATGGATTAATCAATATGCCTGCTGTTAAAGCAATCTCAGAAGTAACTCCAACAGCTTCCTCAGGAAATCAAATATCAAGTGTAGATGTTGTAATTGAAGTTGGAACAATTACATCATTAAACTTCACAAAAGCAGTTCAATTAGTTCTTCCTGGAATGGCAGGTAAGAAAGCAGGATTCACAGATTTAAATGGTGACTTCTATACAATTTCAACTTGTTCATCTCAAGGAATAACTGATCCAGATACGCTTCCTGTTGCAGGCGATTGTTATAACACCACTTCAAATGATTTAATTATATGGACAAAACACTTCACTAAGTTTGCTGCTTACACAGAAACAGCAACCACTACTACAGGCGGAGGCGGCGGTGATGGTGGAGGCGGCGGTGGCGGAGGCGGAGGAGGTTATGTTCCTCCAAAACCAAAAGCAGAAGAAGCTCCTGCAGCTAATGTGACAGAAGAAGTTCCTGCAGAAGCAGCAGCAGAAGAAGCGAAAGAAGAAGTAATAACTCCACCAGCAGAAGCAGCGCCTTCAAGAATAGCTGCAATTACAGGAGCAGCAATAGGCATAGCTAAGGAAGCTCTAAAGAATATATTAAACGTAAATATATGGAGCAAGATTATTGGGGGAATAGTAGTTCTATTTGTAGTTATATATCTATTATACGTTGTTGTCTTTAGATCAGGGGCTCCTTTGCAGTTAGTAAGCAGAGGCCCTAACTGGTATTACAACAGGGCTTCATTACTTCATAGAAAAGCAGAAGAAGCATATAGAGAAGGAAAAAAGACAAAAGCAGAGAAATTATTCAAAAAAGCTCAAAGCTATAGGGAAACAGGCGAGCATAAATAAAGATAATAATTTTAAAGTAATAAACTCTAAACATTATTTTAAAGTAGATAAAAGCTTAAATATTAATTATTTCAATTTTAAATCAAATGTGGTATGAAGAGCTAGGCTATGACGAGAATCCTTTTGAATTAAACCCGTTCAAAATAGATTTCAAATTAGCCAACAGGAAAAGCGAAGCAGAGGAGCTATTATATAGAATTGAAGCTGGAACCATAATGCTGATAGAAGGCAAGGAAGGCTCTGGAAAAACAGCATTATTAAAGCACGCAATTGACAACTTTAAGGGAAAAGGAAAAGTAATTTACATAAACGGGGATAAGTTAAGCAAAAGGCTTGATGTTGAGGAATTATTAATTAAAAGAGCTGGGCTTATAAGAGGCAGATTATTAAAGAAAAAACCCAAGGGAATGATATTACTGTTTGATAATGTCCATCAATTGACTAGGAAAAACTGCGAGAAAATAAAATTCTATTTTGACCAGGATTATCTGAAATCAGTTGTATTTACCGCATCTAGCTATAATAATGTTGAATTCACAGAATCATTAAGAGACAGGATTGGAGAGAGGATAATAAGATTAAACAGCTTAAAGGAAGAAGATGCAGTTCAAATAGTAAAAGACAGGTTTAAGGAAGATTTCTTAACAGAAGATATCATCAGGGAAATATACAGAAACTCCAATAAGAACCTTAAAAAGTTTCTGAATGATTCTTTTTTTATTGCAGAGCATATTTTTAATAATGATAAAAAGAAAATTGAAAAAAATGAAGTAAAGAGCATATTAAAGGAAAAAGAATACACTGAAGAAGAGCCCCAGACAAATATCTGCCCTGACTGCAAGGATGAGCTGCAGAAAATAGTGGATTACTGGAGATGCAAAAACTGCGATACTTACTGCAAGAAGTGCGGCGCTTTAGTCGATGAAAATGATTTGGAATGTCCTGAATGCGGAACAAAATTTGAAGAGGTCATAGAAGATGAAGACTAAAACCTGGTATCAAAATTTAGGCTTTTATTCCAATCCGTTCAGCATTAAACCTGCTGCGTTCCATAATGAATTATTTGGATACGAAGATATGCTAAGCAAAATAGAGAGCAAGCTTAAGGCTGGTTCTGTAATATTCCTTTCAGGACAATATGGCTCTGGAAAAACAACAATATTAAAGAGGGTAATTAATAGATTTAAAAAAAAAAAAAAAATAATCTACTATTCCTGTAACCAGTCAAATAAAACAGTTGATATTGACAGATTATTGTATAGCAGGACATTCTTAAGAAGATTATTCCATGCAAGGCAGAAGAACGCTATATTGTTATTAGATGAAGTTCAGGACATCAATAAAAAAGATTCTGACAAATTGTGCGAATACTTTGACAAAGGCTTTTTCAAGTCAATTTTACTAACTTCAATGAGGCCAAATGATGTTAAGTTTACTGACTGCTTAAAGGAATTGGCCAAGGAAAATATATTCAAAATAGGAAAGCTAAACAAAAAACAGGCAATCGAGTTAGTTAGGAAAAGAATCGGGAATATTGAATTTTTGAAAGACGAGATAATTGAGAAAATATTCTCCCTTAACTCTAATCCAAGGGCTTTTTTGAAGAACTGCGAAGAGCTCTGCAGATACGCATCTGAAATGGAAGCCAGTGATGTTACAGAGAAGCATATCAAGGAAGTTTTAAGGTAATTTCCTGAATTAATCTATAACAAATTTCATTTTAACTTTTACATCTTCCAAGTCAGCTGTCTTGTTACTCTGCCCATTTACCTGAATAACTTTAACTTGTTCTCCTAAAAGCTCTTCTGGAGCTATTCCAAATCCTAATTCCTTAGTTGTTTCAAAATAAAAATAATTTCTTCCTTGAAAATTAAAATAATCCCCAGAGCAGTTCTCGCACCATATTCCAACAGAAACATGCTCAGGAAACTTGAATAAAACAGCGTCATAACCAAGAGTTTCTATAATGGCAGAAGCCAGGATAGAAATATCTTCGCTGTCAGATCGCTCTTCAGCCAATGTTTCAACAGGCAGCTTAGGATAATCATCATAATCGTAGCTTGCATTAGGAAATTGTTGTATTAATGATAAGGCCATATACAAAGAATCATATGTTTTGTTTGATTTTAGCAATATATCATCAACCAACTCATTTACAGGCTCGTAATTTACGCCAAAGGAATAATCCTCATAACCTGGTCTTGGCAGTGATTTATAATAATCATAAAGATGGTAATTTATTTTAATAACTGTTTCCCATTCTTCAAAATAATTCCATTTCAAGGTTCTTGTGATGTTATATCCACTTGCCAGGCTCTCATAAAGATTTCCTATAATTTGCTCAGGTTCGCTTAAATTTTGTTCATTAATCCCTTTTATAGCATTAGGAGTTATATCTAATTTTTTTATTTCTGATTGAGAACAGCCTATTACAAAAATTAATAATATTATTACTAATATTTTTTTAATTTCAAACATATTAAAATTTTAAAATAAACAATTATTTAAATTTTATTAGCATGTAGTGCAAACACAATTGCAATAGGCTTCTCCATTTACCTGCGAATTTAAGGAAGCTTTTATTTTCATGTCTTCCTTTTCGCAAAAGCTTTCGCAAAATTGCCAGCAGTTCTTTTTTTCCATACATTCTGGTGTTTTGCATAATTGCGCATCAAATTGCGTTTCGCATCCTGTTTGCCGGGGAACAGTAGAGGTTTTTAAGCTATCTAAATCCGCTTTAAATGTTGTTTTGCTTGTTATTCCTGTTCTAAATAGAGAAAAAGCAAAAGCGCCAATTATAACTGCCACTCCTATTATTATTAATAAGTTTTTTTGGTTTAAATTACCCCTTTTCTTCATATTTTATAAAAATAAAAATTGAAGTTTATAAATTTTTTGAATTTTTATTTTTTATATGTTATTAATTTTAATTTTAATATATAATCCCGATAAGCAATCTTTTTATCTGGTTAAACCTGATTTTTCCTGGATCTGGTTCAGACAGATTATCCCCTTTTATAATAGCATACCATCCATTATCATCATTATCTACCTTTATCACCCTATGGATAATCAACCTCTCTCCATATCCTAATAAATCCGGATTATAGCTGACAATATCTCCAACATGAACCTCTTCTTCTGATTTAGGAATTGTGTAAAGCCCGTTAGCGTCTTTTGCCAGTACCGGCTCCATAGAATGAGTATCGGCGAATTTTGACCAAACAATATTATCAACCTTAAGCTCAACTTTGCTTTTAAATACCTTAATATCCTGCTCTTTGATATGGTCATAAGGGGATTTTTGCTCGCTGATTACAACAATTTCTGATTTTTTTAGGATGAAAAATGAAAATACTAAAATAAAGAATATTAATACACTAATATAAATTAAATGGATTTTATTCATTCTTCACCTATAAAATAATCCCTGTAAAAAAAATAAATAACCTTGTTGTCATAGCTTCTTACAAATAATTCAAGATATGTTTTTTCCAGCTCTTTATTTATGCCAGAAAATCTAACATACCAGTAATAGCCGTCATTCCATTCATCCATGTTTATTTTTGATTTTACTTTTTCACATATAATTTCCTGGCTGTCCTTAGAGCATAATTGTATCTTCTCTAATACCGGATTAGCAACCATCTTAGTAAATTCTGTATAGTAAATTGTTGTTTTAATATATCCTGCTTCTTGATCAGGCGTAGAGATAACCGCAAAGCCAGTAATATTTCCACCATATATTATTATATTTATAATTAAGATGATAAGAACAGCAAAAACTATTCCTATTGTTATTTTTCTATTCAATTTCAATTTTCCTTTTTCCATTTCTTCATTCATATTGAAAATAATAACCTCAATTTTTCTATAAGATTAGCATTATATTTTTTCCCTATTAATGAGGCAGCTAATCTCTTGTAAGCAATGCTTGCCCTGCTGCTTGGAGAAAATAAAACCACTGGCTGATTATGGGATATGGATTCTGGTATTTTTTCATCCATAGGAACTTCTTCCATTATCTTTGCTCTTAAGCTTTCCTCAATCTCCTTTTTTTTTAATTCATAGTTTCTCATTGTAACCTTATTCAAAACAATTCCCATCATTGGAACTTTCAAAACTTTAGCATACTCAATTGCTTTTAATGCAGCTGTTACGCTAGGATATTCAGGATTTGTTATTAACAATATGCCGTCTGCTACCTGCATTGTTGCTAAGGACTCTGTATTAAAACCTGGAGCAGAATCAAGTAAAACCAAGTCATATTGTTTAACTACCTCGCTTAATAGAATATCATAATGATCAACAATCCTTCTAACCTGGTCCTGCATCGCTTCAACATCCCTGTTTTTTTTTTCAATAGTAATCGAAGCAGGTATAACATCTAAGTTATCATTATACCTGTGTATAGCATTATAGATTAAAAAATTTTTCTTTAAAACATCGTATATAGTAGCCTTTGGGTACAAAATATTTAAGTGCAAACCAAGGGACGCTGTTGTAATATTTGTATCTATTGCCAATATTCTTTTATTGAATACTGATGATAAAGCAACAGCTATGTTAGCTGTTGTTACTGTTTTTCCAGCCCCTCCTTTTGGAGACATTACAGCCAAAACATTGCCTTTTCTTTTCATTTTATATTCCTCCTAACCTTAATCAATTTTAATTTTTCCATTTTTAATATTATATTCTTCTTGAATCTGCTGCTGATAACGATTAATATAATTATCATAGAGCTGCATCCATTCGTTAAATCCTTTTCCATCTAACCCTCCCTCGTAATAGTCCCTTAATTGTTCTGCTGAAATCTCTCCTGATTTATATTGTTGATTTAATTCAGCATAATATGCTCTGATTTGTTCCTTATACTGCTGAGCAGCTTGTATCTTCTTTTTCAATTCTTCATTCTTTCTCTCCTTTTTCTTTTTTTTCAATTCTTCTAGCGAATCATTTAAAATTTCTCTTAATCTTTTTATTTTTATAATAGCTAAAACCATTATTGGCAATAAAATAATTATAATAATCGATTGGGGCAGAGAGATATGTTGCTGCTCTATTGATACCAGCCCGGTAATTCCTGTATGCTGGACAGCAAACCAAACAAATGGCAATAAAAATATTAATATTATAAACCATGGCAGGGCATTTGGTGCTTCTTGGTTTTCTTCCCTTTCTCGAATCTGCTGCTGATAATAGCTAATATAATCATTATAGCGCCGCATCCATTCGTTAAATCCTTTTCCATCTAACCCTCTCTCATAATATTCCTGTAATTCTCCTTTAGAAATCTCTCCTGATTCATATTTTTTATCTAATTCAGCGTAATAAGATTTAATCTGTTCCTTATATTGTTTTGCAAGCTGGATCTGTTTTTTTAATTTCTCTGCATTCCCTCCTCTTTGTTTTATTTTTATTATAGCCAAAATTATTATTACTAATGAAATAAAGGTTATAAGATTGATATAAGGATTAGTTTGCTGCTGCTCTTTCAAGACAAAGCCGGTAATTCCGCTGTAATTAGTGATAAATAAAGTAAGCGATACAAGCGATATTAATAGAACCATCAGCCAAGGCAGCTTTCGTTTTTTAACCCCTTCTTTTTTACCTTTTCGCAGCTCTTTTAATGTGTAATCTAAAAATTCTTTAAATCCCTTTGATTTTTCTTCTTTTTTTTTGTTTTCTGGTTTTTCTTTTTCCTTTCCTTTTAAATCATCTAGAGTTATGGTTAATTTAGCTTTAAAATCCTCTTCTTTCTTTTTCTTTTCCTCAATTTCTTTTTTTAATTTTTCTTCCTTAACTTCTTCTTCTTTTTTTTCTAACCTTTCTTTATATGAATCTTCTAACAAGCCGCGTATAACTCTCTTTATTGCCTTTCTTTTTATAATCATTAAACTTATTATTAATAATATAATAATCGCTATAAAGATTGGATGTGAAATTATTTTTACTGGAGATGGATATACAACTTCTGGCTTAATTGGCTTGCTGACAGTTAACATTGAATGGGCTTCTTCACTTCCTTCCTTAGCTGTAACAATAAATGTAATCTGGTATGTTTTTTCCTCGGAAGAAGGCATAATCTCTATTGTAAATACTTGCTGTTCCCCAGGATTGATGTTAATTGTTTTTGGGCTTATTTTATACATATCTGAAGGCAATCCAGAAATTCTAAGCTTGACATCATGCAGTACATCTTCTCCAACATTAGTTATAGTTAACTCTTCTGTGGTTCCTTCATTTACGTTTACTTCAATAAATTCAGGATAGTCTGTTATCTGAATTTGGCCTATTTGCACTTCACAAGCCCTTGTCTCTGCTGGCTTATTAACTTTAGTTCCGCATTTATTTGAGTCAATGCAGCTTCTTGACTGTATACTATCAATGCATATGCTCCAGTCGCTGCACTCCCATAGTTCATTACATTCTACAACAACTATCCTTTTGCCGGCGCTAGGAGCTGCTTCTTCTGTAACAGGAGCTGGAGGAGCTGGTGGAGGGGCTGCTGTTGTAAACACTACAGAGTCAGATGCTCCTGAATTTGGCTGAGCAGAATTTGCATAACTGCAATCAGCCCTAACAACATACAATCCAGTTGGATGCGATGAAGGAACATTAATATTAGTTGAATAAGTTTCATTTTGCCCTGCTGTTGTTTCTTCTGATTTACTCCATTGAGGTTCATTGCTGTCTTCTATTCCATCACTATCTGTATCAACCCAAAATTCACAAGTAGATTCTGTTGCATGCTCTCCTTCATCTCTTAAGATAACTGTACAAGCTAAGTCAGTTCCTACTTGACTTGATGCTGGGCAGTCTATATATACGCTATAAGGTCCGCCAGTAGCAACTCTAAACTGTATAGATCCTGACGAACTCATTGATTTGTAACTTGCAGCCAAATGAGCAGTGTACATCCCTGTTGTTGGACCGCTTCCTAATGATTGAGTATATCTCCATATATCTCCCCACTGAACAAAATTAGTTTTTGTTGCGTTTGTCCATCTGTTATTATTAGGATCATAAATTGTTAAATTAATTGTATCAGGAGTAATAGCTACACCACTATTATTACTAAATGTTGCTTCGATTACTACATTTTCACTTGCATACCTTGGTGAAACTGCTGCTAAAGAATCTATTTCAAAGTCTTCTGGAATGCTTACTGAAACTGATATGCTATTCACATCTTCGCTTATCGAGTTAAGCAGGCTGCATATTGTTGTATTAGGAGATAGTCTGCATTGATGCATATTTGATAAATTATTTACATAAACCAATATAGAGTTAACTGTAGAATTAATTTGATATGTTGTTAAGTTTATTCCAGTTAAAATTGTTGTTAGATTATTCTCTACATTTAATATTGTACTTTGTGTATATTTAAATTCTCCAAATAAAGTATTGTCTGCTGAGGTATCAGTTGGTCTTCCAATTAAATCTAACATTGCTAAGGTATTGTTCCATGTGTTATTTAAAGAAGAAGCAGTGGCCATTTGATAATAAGTTAAATTAGATATGTTGAATAATTGTGCAGCAGTATAACTTCCCCATTTTAACAATAGGGCTTGTGTATCATTATAGATGTCTGTAACTTTACTATTTGTCTGATTTGTTAAATCATAGATAGTAGTTGCATTATACATTCCCCATCTAGCTAAAACATTATAAATAGTATCATTAGCATCATTTAACTTTTGATAAATAGTATTAGATAAGAAATAAGAAATATTATAGGTTGTTTGATTAATCTCGTGAAGATATGTTGTTAAATTAGTAACTTGATTTTTTATTTGCTCTAAACTTGAACTTACAATAAAGCTTAATATATCATGTATCTCATTCCCAGAATAATTAGCATCTATCCTTACAGAATATGTTCCAACATAAGCAGAGCTAGGCAATGTAAAGCTGAAGTTAAATACTCCTGTTGTTGTTGCTGTTGACAAACCTCTTGTTAAAAGTGTTCCATTAGGATAATAAACTGAATTATTTACTGTTGCGCTAACTAATGTTCCATTGCTATTAGTAGTTGTTGCATATACTGTTACTATATCATTTGCAGAATAGAAGCTTCCGACTGTACTAAACATATTTAATGGCAGTCCGCCAGTTGTTCCCCCTGTTCCTCCACCTCCAGCACTTGAAACATTCTGGGTTGAGAACACTTTCATTCCATTATACTCTACAGCTAAAATTGTGCATTTCACAATTGCAGCGTATGTTGACTGCGCATTTGTAGACCAGGTATAATTATAAAGCCCTGTATCAAATTTAGTCATTTCAGCATTATTAACAACATTCGTGCCATTTAAGGTATTTCTGATGCTAATATTAGCGCCTGAAACAGCAAGCGTTAAATAACTTATATTAATCCATTCTAAATGAGGAGTTACATTAGTATCATTAGTCCTGAGCGCAGCTTTATATTGGAAGTATCTACTGTTAGGAGTTATTGTTGCGTTTAATATTAATGGGCTTGAATAAGATATGTTATTGCTCCATGCTCCATCAGAACAGTCAGATTGGCTGCAGCTTCTTACATCAATTGAAATATTTGTTCCTGCTGGCTGATTAGAATTCCATGTTAAATTAATCCAGCTAGCAGCATTTCCAGCATTAAATACCTGACTAGTAAATGTTCCATCTAAAGAATATCTTAGAATAGAATAACTAATATTAATCCATTCTAAATGAGGAGTTACATTAGTATCATTAGTCCTGAGCGCAGCTTTATACTGGAAGTATCTATTGTTAGGGGTTATTGTTGTGTTTAATATTAATGGGCTTGAATAAGATATGTTATTGCTCCATGCTCCATCAGAACAATCAGATTGGCTGCAGCTTCTCACATCAATTGAAATATTTGTTCCTGCTGGCTGATTAGAATTCCATGTTAAATTAATCCAGCTAGCAGCATTTCCAGCATTAAATACCTGACTAGTAAATGTTCCATTTAAATAATATCTTAGAATAGAATAACTAATATTAATCCATTCTAAATGAGGAGTTACATTAGTATCGTTAGTTCTGAGCGCAGCTTTATACTGGAAGTATCTATTGTTAGGAGTTATTGTTGCGTTTAATATTAATGGGCTTGAATAAGATATGTTATTGCTCCATGCTCCATCAGAACAGTCAGATGAAGAACAGCTTCT
>Ga0209542_10016384_pt1 | contig 12303 bp, 18 predicted proteins | sample RifCSPhighO2_01_FD_184028 | JGI IMG/M metagenome (GOLD analysis project Ga0209542, IMG submission 184028) | Soil microbial communities from Rifle, Colorado - Rifle CSP2_plank highO2_0.1 (SPAdes) (version 2) | ecosystem: Environmental > Terrestrial > Deep subsurface > Rock core/Sediment ...
CAAAGATTGCAGAACGAGTTACCCCCGCTTCTTTTAAGATTGGTACAGCCTTGTCTTTAATTTCATCGAGATATTCTTTAACCATGACCAATTATAACAAATTTACTGATCATCCGTCTCATTTAGAATTTATGGGGTTTACTCTGCCATTCTACAGGCGGAGTCAAATTTGGGAAGGATGTCACTCTTTTGAGTAAAACTCAAGAAGCAGGGAAGGTTTCTTTCCAGAAGTCCATTTTTCTTTAGCGAAATCGCTTAGTTCATTTAGTTTTTTGTTTGTTGGATTTTTAAATACTCGGTAGCCGACGACTTTCTCATGGAAATTATCAATATTATCCGAAGCATGGAATACACACATTCCATAATTGGTCCCGGCGGTTGTTGCTAGTTTTTTATAACCTTTTTTAATATCTTTTTCTGATAATTCGATTATCTTCTTTGCAAGCCTGCTAGTTTCGAACTCCTTTGTTATTAATATATATTTTTTATCTTTAGTCACAATCTGAATTTTAACAGAGAACATCGGCTTTTTCTGCATAATCAAATACTCATGGGGTTTACCCTTTTGAAGTCTTGACGAAAGAGGGTTTACTCTGCCATTCTACAGGCGGAGTCAAATTTGCTCTAATTGTTTTTCTACTGTTATTAAAGTAAAAAGATAGCGGCCAATGTTGTTTAGTAAAATCAATGGTGTCACGAAGAATGAAATTGTACCCCACCACCCCAAAAACAATGTTACTAAACTATAGTTCCAAAAGTACCTATTAATGCAAGATTTACACAACTTCCCTTCTACAAAATAGTAACGCCGCATGATAAGCATTCCTATATTTTTGTAAAATTTTATATACCTTGTTTGGCTTAAACTTCCACATGTCTGACACCCATTCGCTTGCCGCATCAAATAATCATAATTAGGTTCTGGTTTTTGCATACTAACTTATACTCCTTTTAGTCCAGGGATCACTTCTTCACCCATAAATATTTTGAGTAAAGGATTTTCAAGTCTTTCTTTTGTAGGATGAAACTTAGCTAAAATGCTGTTAGCAACCACACCCACTTTTTTATCTATATCAGCCTTACTTTTCGCGTTTTCCTCAAATATCACATCCTTTAGTGCTTTTGCATTTGTCTCCTCTGCCGTTCCTATGGCATCGAGGTATTTGAAAAATACACTCCAAGAGTTTTCATTTAATACTCCAAATAGGTTATTTGTATCTTCCAAGTACTTATAGTGGGTTTGCAGAAGAATTTGAATTTCCGGCTCTAGCTGCACAATATAACCTTGCTCCAGACCACTTTTCCAAACCTCTGTTGAAAACAAGGATTGTGATGGAGAAAAATCACCGTATTCGACACCCTGTGTTATTTTTTGGTTGTAGCTGTCTAAACCTGTATTTGCGTCACTCCTATTTATGAATATTTCCGACTCTAGAAGTTCGTAATATCGCTGCCTTTCGATTTTGTCTTGCACATAATTAGAGGCAACGTTTGCTATCAAGCCGAATAATGCTCCTAACAATAATCCATATAAAAATTGATTTTTTATTAGTTGGACTAAAAACGGCCTCCTAGGAAGTGAAGATTCCATATTTTATTTCTCTTTATTTAACTCAATAACGGGTTTTAAATTCTCGATTTGCTGGGCCTTTTCTCTTAAGCTTTCTTCTTGAAACCCTTCTGATTTAAGTAAAAAGTCTAATCTTTCTTGCTGACTTTTCTTGGCCATATTTATGGCTGGACGTGCATAACGAAGATAAGCATAAAGGCCGCGCAAAAATTGCAGATAACCGAAGCCGATTAAACCCCAAAGAAAGTAGAAAGTTCCTCCGGGAGGAGTAAGATTGTACCAAAAAAAAGATATTGCAGCGCCCCCAAAAGGCCAAAGTGAAGATTTAAAAAGAGCAGACTCAAACTCGTTGCGAAGCTTTTCGGCAGGCAAGTGAGGAGAGCCTCTTGAGATGAAAAACAGAAAGAGCGATATAAGGAGTGAAATCCAAAATAAAAATGAAAGCAGAGGGCCGTAATCGCTGACTCCGTAAATATTATTTAGTTCCACTATAGCTTCGTCATACTGATCAGCGGCGGACATTAAGTTCTGGTTTATCAGGGACAAGTTACTAGCATCTCCACGGTCAATTGCGTCTTCAAACTGCGACAACGCATTGGCCATTCCACTACTGGCATTTGAGAGTTTCGAAAGTGTTCTTATAAGCTCTTGATTTTCTTCAGAAGCGGCTTTGGCTTGGTAATAATAGGATGAAGCGAAAAAGTGTTCTCGAAGCAAAGGTAGTTCTGTTATTACTATTTGCGCAAGTTCAGAATCGCTACCTGAATTATCAATTTGGTTCGAAAAGTCTTCAAACTTTTGAATATCGAGGTTTGCCTTTTGGGTAACTTCTGAGAAAGTATCCGCCAATACCCTAGGAACAAAAAACAATTGGGCGAGAATTATAAGGTAGGCTAAAACGATTGAAAGAATTTTTCTATACACCCTGACTGGGCGGAGCCTTATTTTACTCTTTCAAAATTATGGGGTCAACTTTTCTTCACAATTTCTTTCAACTCCAAAAATAATTCACCGAAGGTGGTCATTTGGCCTTCAACTTGAATATTTGCATCCCAAATAGAATTATTATTAGCATCGCTTCCCTCAAGAACCCTGCTTGCTGTTCGTTTGAAAAAATCCCACATATGGTTCAAGGCGTCTTGCTTTTGGGCGCTTTTGGCTTTCTCTAATGCTGTCTCGAGAACCCATAATTGGTCACGGAAAAGAAGAGAATTGAAATCGGTTCTTTTTCTTAAATTATTAAAGCCTTCTTCAATCCTAGTTATTAAATCATCAATGTTATTATTCAACTATATCTCCTTATTGAATACTTTTAATGACTGATAAACCAATAGTTCTACGGTAATAAAATTTATGTCAATTTCTTTTTTCCCTTATATAACTTCATCCTTGCTTTCTTTCCGTAATCAATTGCAGGCTTGGTAAACCCACCTTTGTTAACAAACTTTGCTATACCTTTCCTTTTTGCACGCACCACAGCCGGTTTTGATACTGGATTTTTCCAGTCTTTTACTTCCATACCGCGTGCATCTGGCTTACCTGGACCTCCAATATGCCTACGACCATGGTCTCTAACTTTTTTCTTCTCGTATCTTGTTCCTCTCCTTTGAGCTGATCCTTTTCTCTTACTTAACATTTTTAATCACCTCCCTCCAAGAGTAAAGTTGTGGTAGTTGTTCTTGTAATTGCCGAGCCAAAGACGGAGGATGATGTGGCTGTTCCAGTGGAAGTTATTTGATTACCAATACCAAGGAGCATATTGTTTACTTGTTTCTCTGCAGGTAATTCATAATTCTTTTCGCAATCTAGGTTAATACAAATGAGGTTGTAGCTTGTCTGTACTACAAAGTATCCGCAGAGTACGCAAGTTAAAATACCCTTATTATCTTTTCTTATCCAGTTGGGCAAGCTATTCTTCATAATAAAAAAGCCTAAGTTCACCCTAGGCAGTAATTATCATTCTATCAAATCGAGTGCTAGGTTTCAATAGCGATGAATTATGGGTTCAGATTTTTGGTTTTTAGTTTCTTGAAGAATCTAACTACAAGCCAAATCGGAACACCGACGATTGCTCCCATAACACCCATTCCTGTTACAGTTTCCCCTGCAGTAAGGGGTTCTAGCGTAGGTGTTGGACTCGGAATTACTTGAGCTTGTTGCACTGTTTCTTCCCCTTTTACTTCCGGCTCTGGAGTTGGGGTCGGTGTTTCAGTCAATTCAGGCAATGGCGTCGGCTTGTTCCTTGGAACAGTGGTTCCAGTCGGTTTTATCGTAGGAGTGCTAGTTAGTTTTGTAGTTGGAGTGTTAGTCGCTGGCGGCTTGGGGGTTGAAGTCGGTGCGACATACCCTCCCCCATGGCAATGACGTACATTCCAAGGAACTCCCCATTTATCACAATTTGTTCGGCAATAGTGACATCCATCAGCTGCAGTATTGCCGGGATGAGCGAAAATTAACACTGGGGAAAGGAAAGGAACTAAAACAAAAAGCAGGGAGAAAAAGGCATATTTTAGGGCTTTTCCCACTTTCGTAGGGCAAGCAACAGCATTTTACTCCTCAGAAATTGTAGAGTCAAATCTACATTTATTGGTGAATGTAGCACCTAATTCGATAATACTTGCTCTCCCGCTGAGAAAAGTGAATTAGGATTAAAGTCTTTTGAATTTTTATTTGACTCGTCAATTTCACGGATTCTTTTGTATCCAAGAAATCTTATAACCTCATTAAGCCTAAGACACGGGCCTGAAAAAGTCGGACGTTTCAACTCCTCAAAAACTTTCCTCCTTCTTTCCTCTGCAGCAACAATAAAAAGTGGATAATTTGAATTAGGGTTCTCAGCACGGAGATCAGAGAGTCGTAATATTCCAGAGTAAACAGAAGTTGAATGCTCAATTTCAAACGCAGATTTAATTGAATATGGACCAAACTTCCAAACAACATCAATATTTTTTATGGTAGGAGGCACTTCCAAAGACTCATGTATCTCTTTTAAAACGTGCTCTTTGAAATTATTTCCGTCAAAGTGTTTAGAGTGGTCGTTTTTGGGTATCCACACATCACAATTGGACAAATGACCTAGTCTAATTAACCGCCACTGCATTTCGTCGTGTTCAGTAGGCTCTTTCTCTATTTGTTCTTCAACTTCTGTTTTAATAATTTCATTTCGTGCGGAGACATGTATAAGCTCTTCACCCTTTTCGAGAGTTTTAAGCACTCCTAAAATATCGCCATAATTGCGAGTAAAAGTATCTACAGCCTCTTGATTGATCAGAGTAAACCCTTGTGGTTTATAGTGGGATTGGTATCCAAAAAGCGGATTTAATTTTTCTATTGGGACATTTACTTTCTCTTCATTCACTATGAAATACATCAGTTCCCATGTACTGCCTGCTTCATCCTCACGCCAGAAATATCTAGAAAGCTCTTTGTTTCTTACCTTTGCAGCAATTTCGCCAACGAATCTAATATACCCTTGGTTATAAATAAGTACTACATCACCGGGTTCCATCTTTTCCCACCTAGTTTCATTTAGAGGACCAGGAACAGAACCCCAAACTATAAAATCGGAGCCGTGATAAATATGTTCAAGTGAACGCACTTCCTCGGGTGGTAAATAGCTGCGGACTTCCTTAAGCGTGCGCTTTCTACGAATCGTGTCTTCAAAATGTCTCTCTGCTTCAATGTTTCCGCCTGCAACAACTATAAATATTTTTCGTTTCATAGCTCTATGTATTTATTATGTCTTCCTTTTGATTTATTTATGGGATAGCTTTTCTTATTCTTTAAGAGTTTCTTACGAAGTGCAATTGGCAAATCAATTTTAAGATCGTTGCTTATTAACAATACCCAATATAAAACATCAGCCAGCTCTTCGGCTATTTTGCTTCTATTCTTTTTTACATGCTTTTCTATTTCTTGTTGGTTTTTCCATTGGAAATGTTCCATCACCTCTGTTGCCTCTAGCACTAAAGAGAGCGCTACATCTTTGGGATTATGAAATTGTTTCCAATCGCGGGCGTCGCGGAACTTAATTATTTCTTTGGTAAGAAGCTGAATATCTAGTTTTGCTTTTGTCATCCTGCCCGTATTTTAGCATTGAATAGTTAATTAGTTAATTGGAAACTTAGTTAGTTCGTCTGTTCGGAGGTCGGACCTCTTTACCCCAAATTGGCCAGAAGAATTATTATGAAGATTACAAGTTGAGGCGGTCTTCGATTTTTGTAACTCGATTTTCTACCAATTCTACTTCTTCATTCGTGTTACGAGTATTTTTAATAATCTCATCTAATTTATCAAAAAGTTCGCTTTTATACTGCGTAAATTCTTCCTTAGTTACAAATGCATCTCTAAGTCTTTGCTCTAGATAATCTATATCAGCTTCGGTAAGCATCTTGTCTGCCATGAGACCATTAAAACAAATGAAAAATTACAAGTCAATTACAATTTAGGAACTAAATTTGCGAGAGTTGAATGTCTTAAAAACTAACACTTACTCGCGAAGACACAAGTCTCACTTCAACGAGATGGAACTGTAAATTAACGCAGAAACGTCATTAAAATACTGTTCTAAAAGAATATTGACCTTTTTATAAGAAAAATCATATCTCAGTGCTTCATCAGCTAAATAGGGCCATAGATTTTCCGGTCTTGTGGCTATGTGCAGCTTGAAGTAACCTTCATCGGATTTTCCTATAGCGTAAGTTTCTACTTCGTGGTTTACAAAATACCCGACTGGACCTTCGATAAATGGATTTACCATTATAAATGCCCTCATCTGTAAAGGACCGTAAGGGCTTTGTATATCCCTAACACTTTGCACCTGAGTATCTTGCAATGTTGGCATATCGCCGCTGATTTGTTCTAACTTTATTCTAAAAACTTCGGTACGGCAGAAATATTTAACACTTAAACCCAGCCTATTACATAAATACGCCATTAAATATTTATTCATGCTGCCGTACATAAATACTTCATCTTCTCCGGTCTTTAAACTAAACAAGTCTTCAGGATACTTAAAAGATAGTTCATGAATCGACAAATTCTTCCAATTGTTGTAGTCAAATTCTAAACGTTTTGGAAAGTATCTTTTTCCTTTGTAGATACAATAACGCTCAAGCCCATCACCAAGTTGATACTTATATGCAACTCCGCCCTCTGTGGTAATACAAGTTCTGTAGCTATGAACGAAAAGTCCCGTGTAAAGAGTCAGTATAACTAATCCAACAAAGACAAGGCTTAAAACAAAGTTCAAGTATTTATCCACTTTCACAGCTCTCAATCTTTTCATAAACTTTCGCATAATCGAATCAATATTACTATTTAGAATCTATATTTGCCAGAAGGTTAAATGGTTTTTTTGGTTATTCCCTGGGGATTTGGTCCGGACAATCTGCTTCCTGGCCAAGAGGTGTAGCTGCATAAAGTTCGACAGGATCATGCCCACGACAGCAATTTACCTCAACAAGTTTCTTCCCCTCCGCCGTAAAAAATTCAAGCTGCATATTTCTGCAGTCTCCACAAATTCCATCAAGGCTTCTTAAACGCTGCGTCATATTATCCGCAGCCTGCTGGTGGAATCGCATCCCTCTTTTTACACCTTTACGAGACAGCAGGTGTCTCATCCTTGCTTTGGCTCGAAAAATGTCCGCTTCTCTTTCCATTTAGATAAAATTATAATCCTTGAGGATATTTATCTTTCATTTCCAAATAAGTCTCCAGAAAATCCAACGGCGCAGTCGAAACGGCTATCGTGACCAGAGCTTTTAATTCGTGGGCGGATAAACCGTCAAGTTGCGGATGGGCTTTTATTATAATTTGATAACTATCCTCCTCTATACCCAGTTGAGTAAGTCTAAATTTTGCATGTTCAGGTGTAATTGCTCCCCTCAAATGTTCGAGCATAGCTTCGTATTCTACTACTTTGAGGCTAAATTTGCCAGAAGTTCTTTGGTGTTGATCAGGATTGATAAAGATTAGTGGCTAATGGTTGATGAAAAGGTCGGACCTCTTAACCGATCCGGGATGAAAGTTGTGTCTATTGGGTATAATATATAGGCTGATGAATCTTACAGGTCGCGGCAAAATATACCTCGCCATTTGCATACTTTCTTTATTATTTTCGTACCTTATTGTTACTCTTAACTTTTTCCCCCATCTGGGATTTGCGCTATCTCTTTTAATCTTTGCTCTCTTTTCCTACAAATACAAAAAGGGCAAAGAGAAAGACTCTAAATTATATTTAGTCTTTTCACTTCTATTTTCGATACTGCTTTTTGTCAGAAGCGAGTCGCTTATTACTTTCTTGAATTTATCGGCGGCTCTTTTTTTCGGCATTTTGATGCTCCTTCCGAGTCAAGAAAAGAACTTAGGTTTTACGGATTATATCTATGCTCCATTTCTTTTCGTATTCAAAAGCCTATTCGCCGGAAGTGACTATTATCTTGAATTTGAAAAAAAGAAAGAAAATTCCGGAAAAGTCAAAGTGGTAGAGGTCGCATTCGGCATTCTAATTACGCTTTTTTTGCTGGCTTTTGTTTTACCCCTGCTTTCGTCGGCAAACCCCTTCTTCCAAAAAATTGTTTTAGATTTTTGGGATTTTCTTGGACTTGAAAATCTGCTCAACAATATCGGTCTTGAAACCGTTTTTATCTGGCTAATTAGGGTGGCCTTTTTCTTTATCTTTATTTTTATGATTCCCAAAGTTATGACTTTGATTAATAAAAGCCATAACTACTCGCTTCCTTTGTCTTTTAAACAAGGTACTCTTCCGCTTCAGATACCCAAATTGATTCTGGCTATCATCCTTTTAGTATTTTTTATTACTCAGGTCCAATTTTATTTTGCAACCGATGAAACCTTGAGAGGCCTGGGATTAAGCCACTCCCAACGCACGAGAGAAGTCTTTACCCAGCTTTCCTTGGTTGCGTCAATTGTAATTGTCCTTATTTATAATTCCAGGCAGAAAAGTGCTTTTGGCAAGCTGATTAATTGGATATTGGGAGTGCAGGGAATTTTTCTGACCTTAATGGCTTTTAAAAGTGATTTCGAATATATGAACACCTGGGGACTAACTTATAAAAGACTTTATGGGCTGACTTTCGTGACCTGGATTACGGGAATATTTGTTCTTTTCTTTCAAAACTTTCGCCATAAAAGTGAGGCGGCAGCCTTTGTTAAAAAAACCATTATTTTTTCGGGGGCGGTGCTTCTGGCGGTAAACGTTCTTAATTTCGATTACCTGATTTATCATTTTCAAAAAGCGAAAACCGGACAAGGAATCGACTATACCTACCTTTCGACTCTTTCTGCCGATTCTCTTTCTTATAAAGAGCAGATTTTGAAGCTTGAAGAAATGTCTGACCAAGACGGTTATTCTTTTGATGTCTACGACAACAAAAGGCCAATAATCATAATTCGTAAAATAGAAAATCTTCAGAATAAATATTCAGAGTTCGACCTTCGGACAATGAATTTATTAGAATTCTGGCAGTATCAGCAGATAAAATCACAGGATACAGAAAAGTTAAGGGCACGTTACGAAAAATAGCTTCTTTTCATCCCTGAAGCTAAATTTACCAGAAAAGTTGCATCTTAGAACAACAACCTTATATACTTATACTTATAATAATGGGGCAAGGAATAATTTTTTTATTGGCCGCGATAGTCGGCTTTTTTATTTTTTATATACTCACAAGTCCCGGCTCGTCTGTTCATAAGCGTCTGCCAAAGCTTAAAATCTGGCGGCTGCAACTTTTCCCGACTGTAAGGCTTAGCGTCTCGGGAAAAATCATTCATCTGCACCATTGGTTGGGTTTTAGCATTATTTTGGTGGTGTCTATTTTTATTGATTCGGGAATTTTAAGCCATCTTTTTACAAAAGGGGTTTTATCCGGAGGAATTGTCCAAGGGCTTTTTACTCCCCAATGCTTCAGACTGGTCTACAAAAAGGAAGATTCGAAGGACTAAGTTCTGCTTCTTTTCTCAGATTTTTCTCAGGTTTGGCGTATAATATTCTCTTGATATGCGAATTCTGGTCGTTGAGGATGAGCATAAAATTGCCAATTCAATTAAGAAGGGTCTTGAGCAAGAAACCTATGCCGTGGATGTTGCCTACGGCGGCGAGGAAGGATTCGATTTGGCATCCTCCGAAGAATATGACGTTATTATTTTGGATTTAATGCTGCCCGGGCTTGACGGTCTAACCATTTGCAAAAAACTCCGTCGCGAAGAAAATATTCACACTCCCATTTTAATCCTAACCGCCAAGGGCGAAGTTGAAGATAAAGTCAAAGGCCTAAATTCGGGCGCCGATGATTACCTGCCCAAACCTTTTGCCTTTTCGGAACTTTTGGCCAGAATCAGAGCTTTGGCCCGCCGACCCAAGCAAGTATTGGAGTCGAGCCTTAGAGTGGAAGATTTAACTCTAAACACTCTCACCTATCAAGTAAACCGCTCGGGAAAAAATATCGAACTTTCCAAAAAGGAATACGCTCTTTTGGAATATCTCATGCGCCACAATGGTAAAGTTTTAAGCAAAGACCAAATTATCAACAACGTTTGGGATTACGACTCGGATGTACTTCCCAACACGGTTGAGGTTTATATCGGATATTTGAGAAGCAAAATCGACAAACCCTTTAAAAACAATAAGTCGTTGATTCATACAGTCAGAGGATTTGGATACAGGTTAGGGTAATTTTTATTTAGAAATTTATTAATTAAAAATTGATTAGAAATTAAAAATTAGTAATTAGTAATTCTAAAATACGATGTTTCATTCAGCCCATATTAAATTAACAGCTTGGTATCTGGCCATCATAATGGCAATCAGTCTTTCTTTCAGTGCGGTTTTTTTCCGCGGAGTGACTTTGGAATTTCAAAGAAGACTAAATACCATTGAAAGCCGTTTTAATCAAGAAAGACCTTTGGGTTGGAGAATGATGGGGCCTGTCCATGAGTTCTTTATCGATGATTTGAGGGAAGCCAAAACACGGGTGTTTTTCATCCTTCTTTACACCAACGGAGTAATTTTTGTTATGTCGGGTATTGCCGGGTATTTTTTGGCAGGCCGAACCTTGGCTCCAATCGAGAATGCCATGGAGGAGCAAAAAAGATTTATAGCGGATGCATCACATGAGCTTAAAACCCCATTAACCGCCCTGCAAACTTCGACAGAGGTTGCCTTAAGGGATAAAAAGCTTTCCCTCAAAGACGCAAAAAACGCTCTTAAGGGAAACTTGGAAGATTTGGAAAGTCTTAAAAGGCTCTCGAGCGACCTTCTTTCGTTAACCTCATTTCAACAAAACGGAAACAGGCTGTCTTTAAACAAAATCGACGTTGGCAAGGTAGTCGACTCGGCTTACAAAAAAATTGAACCCTTGGCCAAGAAGAAAAATATTACTATAAATCTAAAAATTCAAAGCTTAAAGCTCAAAGCTAACTTCGAAAGCATTGAAAAACTTCTAACCATTCTTCTGGATAACGCCGTTAAATACACCGAAAAAGGTGGAAGTATAAGTCTAAGTCTAAGAAAAACTAGTAAAAATGCAGTGATTGAAGTAAATGATACCGGTATAGGAATTTCAAAAAAGGACTTACCTCATATTTTTGACAGGTTTTTTAGGGCCGAGGCGTCACGGACTAAAGGTCCTGCGGACGGATACGGGCTAGGCCTTTCTATCGCCAAACAAATTGTAAAACTTCATAACGGCTCAATTAACGTTAAAAGTACTCCGGATAAAGGCTCAACGTTTACGGTTAAGCTTCCCCTTGTCTAATGATTAGCGCCAAAAATTCCCTGTTTTTGCCTTTCTCCCCCAGAATCGGGGACTCAAGCATTTTTAATATTTTTCCGCCACATTTCTCTATACTTTCTCCCACCATCTGCAAAACTTCATCCATTTTGTCATCGGGCAGTTTTCCTTTTCTTAGATAGTATCTCGGGCTTTCGTAGTGAGGTTTTATAAGTGAGATTATTTTTCCATCCGGCTTTAGATTGGCAAAAGCATTAGGAAGAATACTCTCCTGTTTGGTCCAGCCTACATCGATTGTTATCAAATCAGCCTTCTCGGGTAGGGTCACATGCATGGCATTGGTCCGCTCTAAGACAGCTACTTTGGGATTATTTCTTAAATTCCAGGCCAGCTCTCCGTAGGCGGTATCAACCGAATAAACCTTTTGGGCACCCTCTTGCAAAAGACAATCGGTAAATCCTCCGGTTGAGCTACCGAAGTCGGAGCAAATAAGTCCCTTAGGCGATATTTTGAATTTTTCCAGAGCGAATTTGAGCTTCTCCCCAGCTCGGGAAGCGTAAATATTATCTTCCATGTTCCTCTCTAATATTAACAGACCATAAAGTCTTTAAGCATTTTCTCAAGTTAGGCATTTATAGTAAGGCCAGATGGTAAAGCCACAGTTAGATAGTTACACATCTAACGTGGCCCCATGAGATGCACAAAGTGCTATCTCACTCGGGGGAGGTGAGAAAAATGTTGAACACAGAGAAATCCGCCTTTGGCGGAAAAAAGAAAATACTGCTACCCTTACTTGGTCTCGCCACTTTAATTGTAGCTGGCGCTTTCGCTGTCAATACAGTAAAAGCTGACGAAGTCACCGACTTTCCGCCCTTTATAGAAAAGCTGGTTGAAAGATTTAACCTTAACGAGAGTGATGTGCAAACCTTCTTTGACGAACAAAGGGTGGAACATCATCAGGCAATGCTGCAAAACAGAGAA
>Ga0209542_10016385_pt1 | contig 12302 bp, 14 predicted proteins | sample RifCSPhighO2_01_FD_184028 | JGI IMG/M metagenome (GOLD analysis project Ga0209542, IMG submission 184028) | Soil microbial communities from Rifle, Colorado - Rifle CSP2_plank highO2_0.1 (SPAdes) (version 2) | ecosystem: Environmental > Terrestrial > Deep subsurface > Rock core/Sediment ...
TGTTGCTCGCCGACGCTTACGATGAAGATGAGATGAACGGCGAAAAACGCGTCGTCTTAAGATTCGCGCCAAAAATTGCGCCCGTTCAGATGGCGGTTTTCCCTCTGTTGCGCAATAAACCGGCTCTAGTGGAGAAGGCGAGGGGAATTTACCAGCAGATTAAAAATATGACGTCCAGACTGGTAATGTTTGACGACAACGGCAACATCGGTAAGCGCTATCGGCGGCAGGACGAAATCGGCACGCCGTGGTGTATCACGATTGATTTTCAAACTTTGGAAGACGACACCGTTACCCTGCGCGCTCGCGACACAGGCGAGCAGGAGCGAGTGGCAATCGGCGATTTGATAGACAGAATAGGCGATGGGATTAAAATGTAATAATGTAAGGTAATTATGATAAAAAAATACAAATATTTAATGATTGTTTTATTAACCGTTTTCTCTGTCGGTTTTTTTAATTTACCTCGCACCGAAGCGCAAACTACACCAACACCCTCGGTCCTTTCTAGATTATCCACTGCCCAATTGGAACAATTTATCAGCCAATTATCGGCGCTTATTGCCCAACTTAAACGACAGCTGGCAATTTTGCAGGGGCAAACATCGCGTCCAACTGTCATATCAGTTTCCTCGTCAACATCTCAAAATCCAAGAGAAAAAAGATACGCGGTATTATTAATTAATTTTGATTCAAATCCAGTTGAACCAGTCACGAGAGACGATGTTAATAAATTTTATTTTGACCAGAGCAACCCTGAATCTCTCAGTTCATATTACAAGGAAGCTTCTTATGGTGCTATGAATTTAGTCGGGGATATTTATGGCTATTATACTTTAACTTATTCACAAATTTCCCCATATGGCGGCTGTGGTTATAGTGTTGATGATGTATATAATTATATTAGAGCTATTAATGATGTAAACTTTGCTAAGTATGACGGAGTGATGCTTACGATTGTTACGAGAGCAGGTTGTTCTGCCCCCATACCTAATGGGTTAAGGAGAGTAATTAATACCACGAGTGGAAATAAAGAAATAGGCGTTGTTTATAATTTTATTGAAGCTTCAACTAGACTTGATAGAGTCAGTAATTCTTATGGGGGTGATATGCCGCACGAATTTGGGCATAGTTTGGGTTTACGTCATTCTTCTTATCTTGATTGCCGATCTACTACAATTACGGAAAACATCTTTAGAGATTGTAAGATTCTCAATTTCAGAGTCACCGTTGGTTGCCCTGCGGATAATCCAATGTGCTCTGGTTGCTCTGCCGGTGATCAAGCTTGTATTAATAATAATGCGAAAGGAGATTTATTTGACCTGATGGGGAGTGGTTTGGGAGGATTAAGTGTTTATCAAAAAGAAAAAGTTGGCTTCTTGTTTGATCGCCAAATAAATAACGTTAAAAATTCAGGAATTTATACTATTGAACCTCGGGAAACTAATACTTTGGGTGTCAAAGCAATAAAAATACCTCTAAGGGAGCATTCTAGTGACGGAAATGATAAAGATTTTTATTATTACATTGAGTATATTCGACCTATTGGTGCTGATAAAATCTTGTCTTCTAGTGGAGTGCTCGATAGAATTCAATCTACTAACGCAGATCTCAACGGAGCTTTTGTTCATCTTGTTAACCCTAACGGCCTTCTTTATCTAATACCGGGTTACCAAGATTACGATGACCAAGCAATTCTTGATATGTCTCCGCATTCCAATGCCGATATGAATATTTATGAAAATATTAAAGATGTAGTTCTGAAAACAGGACAGACTTTTAAGGACGAGAAACGTAAAATTTCTATAAAAACTATTGATGTTAAGGACGACAAATTAGTTGTTGAGGTTAATTTTTATTAGTTTTTTCTTAACTGCAAAATTAGAGAACAGTTAGCAGACAAGATTAAAAATAAAATGTAAGTTGATAAGCAATGAAAACTATTACTATCCCCGACAATCTTACCCAAGAAGAAGAGTTGGTGGTAATCCCGCGGCGGGATTATGAACAATTAGTCTCCGATTCATCCAAGGAAACAATCAAACGCAATCCGAAAATTGATCGCGAATTGGCGATCTCAATGGCCGAATTTAGGGCCGGTAAGGTTGTCGGGCCATTTAATACAGCTAAGGAGTTAATGAATTCGCTCAAACCAGGTTATCGCCAGCCCAAGGTTAAAATCAAATGAGGGTTATTCGGACAAATTATTTCTGGAAAAATTTCTCCAAGCTTCCACACTTATATTCTATTTAACATTTTGCCGCACTCGGATTAGATGATGTCTTTTACAAAATAACAAAAATGCCCCGCCGTTCGTCCAATGACAAACTTCGGGGCATCGCGATCGGCCAGTGGTTAGCGATACTAACTCCTAGCCACCGCCGGCGCGGACCATCGCTACAACGGCCCGCTCGGACAGTTCGGCCCAGACCCACCCGGCCGCGGCCAATGCGACTAACAGAATCAAAGAACAACTTATCCACTTTTTCATAACTCGTCTCCTTTCTGGCTTCTATGCTATCATAAGTGAGTGAAAAAAGCAAGTTTAATGATTGCTCTTTTTCTGGTTATTTTGACCATTGTTTTAGTCCGTTCGGTTGAAGCACAAAACGCCTGCCCGGCCGATTATTTTCAATATGGCGGTTTCTGTTGTAACAGCGATCCTAAATTAGAACAACCGAGTAGCGCTTTCGGTCGCAAATTTTGCCAACCCCAGATCGCCGATTGCCAAGCCAACGGCGGTTTATTTTGTTCGGCTGGATCCAGAAACGTTTGTTGTTCGGCCGGTAAAGTTTGCGGTTTAGGTACGGTTTATGGAGCGGAAGTGGCCGTCTGTGTCCCGCCGTCATCAACCAACGGATCATCTCCTCTTTGTTCGCCAAAGTTCTCGGGCTATATCGGCCGGACCAAGGACGGCCAAAATGTTTGTTGCGGCGCCAATGAAGAGGCCGGCCCGGCCGGCCGCAAGCTTGGCATCAATACTCCTTACTGCCAGCCGAAAAGAGCGGCGGCGTGCGCCGCCGGCGAGCAATTTGTCCAGGGCACCGGCAACTATCAGACTGAAAAAAAATGTTGTCCGTCTAATACCATTCCTTCTAATCACCCCAACGGTCTGCCTTTCTGCGCCAAATTAAGTCTGCCGACCCTCTCCATCACCAATCCCGCCGCCGATCACCAATCCGCCGGCGGGGCTTTCCCGCTGACCGTCGCCTTCACCGCCCGGCCCAATAGTTCCATTAGCGCCGTTCAACTATTCATTGACGGCCAGTTTGAACGGCAAAGTCCCTCCAATCTAATTTCCCCCTGGACCGTCAACCTGCAAACTTGGAAACTGGCGCCCGGTCCGCACACGATTAAGTTTGTCGTCACCGACAACCTTGATCGCACCGCGAGCGCCGAGCGCCGCATCAACATCGCGGCCGAAACCGCGCCGCCGCTGGTAAAATTTCTCCAACCGCCGCTTGGTACCATTCCCTGGCCCATCGTTGGCAGTTCAATCCACATTCAAGTCAGCGCTCAAGACGAGACAGGAATCGGCCAGTTTCAAGTTTGTCTTGACGCCACTTGCTCCTGGACCTGCCCGACCAGCGCGCCGACCAGCAATAATCTGCCCCGAACGGTCTATTGCAGTCTATCCATCCCGCTGGCCCAATTATTCAAGGTCAATCCGATCACTTCGGTGATTACCGCCGTCGCTTACGATCAGGCGCACGAACCGAATCTCGGCGCCGCCGGCATAGTGGTGTATAAGAGTGATGCTTATTAGTTAGTAATTTTTAAAGATGCAAAATTTAAAATGGTGGCGTTTTTTGTCCCGAGGGTTAACAGTCACGGTCTTGTTGGTCATTATTTTTCCAGCGGCCGCGCGCGCCCAGCGTGTGGACTCATTGTCGCCAGAGGCGCTTCAGCAGACGATCCAATTATTGGAACGGCAATTAGTGGCGCTGAAACAGGAACTGGCCGCGCGCCTGGCTCGCGGCGCGCAGGCGCCCGGCGCACTGACCACCATCTCCACTTCTTGTCTTAATTTAACGCGCGATTTGGCGCTCGGCGCGCGCGATACCGGACCCAACGGCGAGGTGCTTCGGCTGCAATCTTTCCTTCGCGACACCGGCGATTATTTTTATCCGGGCCTCACCGGTTATTTTGGCGAGCAGACGCAAACGGCAGTGCAATCTTTCCAGCGGCGCGAGGGGATCGTCTCATTCGGCCGGCCGGAAACGACCGGTTACGGTGCGGTCGGCCAAACCACCAGCGCGCGCATCCGCGCCCTCGGTTGCGGGGAAGACAATGTCGCACCAACTTCGCCCTCGATCACTCCACCAATTTCAAACACCTACACCATCACGACCCTCGTCAGTCCCGCCGGCTCGGGCACGATTGGCAGGAGTATCGGCGGCACAACTAATTTCGGTCCCTATGCCCCCGGCGCCGTTGTTACCCTCGCCGCCAACCAAGACGAAGGTTACACCTTCACCGGTTGGTCCGGTAATTGTTTAGGTATCGGCGTCACTTGCGTTCTCATTATGAACGGAAACAAAAATATAACCGCCAACTTTACGGCCGTTGCTTCCACCGCCGTTCCCCATACTTTCCGTCTTCGCACGATTGACAATTCAACTAGCGTATCCGTTGCAAGTGCGGCCATTTCTCTGACTGCCGCCGGCCAATTGCATTCGCTCGGTCCGACCGATGCAAACGGTTACTCGTCCACTCTCACCTTGCCCGAAGGCGCCACTTACTCTGGCTCTATTACTAAATCCGGTTATCAAAATCGCAGTTTCGGCTTCCAAACCGTAACCAGCGCCTACGGTTCCAGTTATGTGCTGACGGTTGATTTGACACCGCTGTCTCTCGTCGCCCCGGTGTTATCCACCCTCACCATCACTGGTCCCACCGCTAGTACCGTTTGGCGCTCGGATGTCGCCCATACCGTCACTTGGTCCAGCACCGGTTTTACCGCTTCCGCGCCCGCGAACATTCAAATCTATACGGCCAACGGTTCGCTTTACCGAAATTACAATACCGGCATAACTGTTAATAACCGATCATTCACTCTTCCGGCCAACACTTTCACCACGGCCGGTGCTTATTATCTCAACATCAACGCCGGCGCCGTCAGCCGCCGGAGCGATACTTTTACGGTCACCACTCCCACTTCGCCACCAGCGACAACTTACCGGATTGTTGCCTCGGCCTCAACCGGCGGCACAATCTCACCGGCTGGCGTGATCACCGTTAATGCCGGCGCCTCCCGGACTTTCATCATTACTCCCAGCATCGGTTATCGGTTGAGCAATGTCTATGTCAATGGCGTCACCGTCGGTGGCATCTCCTCAACCGGCTACACTTTCTCCAATGTTCAAGCCAATCAAACCATTGACGCGAGATTTGTGGTGAACGAGGCCGCGCCGACCGCCCCTCCACCACCACCGCCGGCTCAACCACCCACGCTCGCTGTCTCTTCGCCTCCAACCAATAGCCAGTGGACGGTTGGCAACGGCCCGGTGATCCAGTGGTCATCCAGCAACATTCCTGCCGGCAATTTGATCTTGGTTGAATTATTGACGCCATCCGCCGGCGCGGTCCCCGGCTTCTCAAACTTTTCCACCGCCAATGACGGCAGTCAGTCCGGCAACCTGACTAATTCCGTTGTTTCTTCCGGTTGGTATTACTTCCGTCTCTCCACTCACGTAAACGGTCAGCCGATCTATGGCGGCTCGGGTATTTTTCAATTCACCGGCGCCAGTCAGCCCCCGCCCACCACTTCTGATCTCATCATTTCCGCTCCAGCTACTCTGACAGTCAGTCCGACTTCAGTGGTGGCCGGTCAGGCTGTAACTTTGCCTGGCTGGATCGGCAAAAACCAGGGCAATGCCGCCGCTTCGGCCTTCACGATCGGTTTCTATTTGTCTTCTGATGTTATTATTGATGTCAATGATACTTATATAACTGGCGCCAGTGCCCTTAATGGTCTAGCCGCCGGCGCGACTTTTTCTGCCGGCGGTCCGACTCTCACTATTCCCGCCAGTATACCGGCCGGCAGTTATTACATCGGCATTCTGATGGATCGTCAGAATGTCATCACTGAGTCTGATGAGAGTAATAATTACAAAAGCGCGGTCTTGAGGGTGACGAGATAATCAAATCAGTCTAAATTTCTCGCCAGCGATTGTTTATTTTCTCTTTAATATAGTACAATTAGCGCATGAAAGATGGCGGTCAGTCGTTTGAGATGAACGTTAGTTCAGCGACAATTGTTCGCCTGGCCCTATGGCTATTGGCTTTTTGGTTCATCTTTTCAATCCGCAAACTGATTCTAATTGTCCTGATTTCGGTCGTCATCGCCTCGGCGGTAGAACCGGCCGTCCGCTGGTTCGGCCGGTTTCGCGTGCCGCGGACGCCGGCGGTCCTGCTTGTCTATTTGTTGGCGTTCATTCTTCTTTTCTCTCTGATTCCGCTTTTCTTCATTCCCGTCTTCGGCGATTTGGTGCAGATTTCCACCACCTTGCCCGAAAAACTCAGCGCGCTTCAGTCGCTGGCTCTGCCGAATAATTTCCTGTCTTCCATCGCGAATTCTAATTATTTCGCCAATCTCGCCACCAATCTCCAGGCGGTTTTTGCCGGATTATCCAGCGGTTTTTTGCAAACGGTCACGGCAATCTTCGGCGGCGTTTTCAGCTTCGTGATGATCGTCGTCATTTCATTTTATCTGGCGGTGCAAAACGATGGCATTGGCAATTTTTTGCGCCTGGTGTCGCCAGCCCGCTATGAAAAATATATCGTCAACCTCTGGCATCGCTCGGAAAAAAAGATTGGTCTCTGGATGCAGGGGCAATTATTGCTCGGCTTGATCGTCGGCGTGATCGTTTATTTGGGGCTGACGATCTTGCGCATTGATTACGCCCTGACTTTGGCGTTGATGGCGGCGATTTTTGAATTGATTCCGGTCTTCGGCCCGATTCTGGCCGCCGTGCCGGCGGTCTTAATCGGTTTCACCGGCGGACCGGCTTTGGGTCTGACTGTCGCCGGTTTCTACATCATTATGCAGCAGTTTGAAAACCATCTTTTATACCCGTTGGTGGTAAAGAAAATCGTCGGCGTGCCATCGTTAGTCGCCATTCTGTCTTTGATCATCGGCGCTCAATTGGCCGGGTTCCTCGGTATCATTTTAGCCGTGCCGGTGGCGACCATTCTGATGGAATTACTCAACGATTTTGAACAACAAAAAAAATTAGCGACCGAGAATGCTTGATCGTCTTTATCTCACCACCACCCTGCCGTATGTTAACGCCGCGCCGCACCTCGGTTTTGCTTGGGAATTAGTGCAAGCGGACACGGCCGCGCGCGCGGCGTGCTTGGCTGGCCAAGCCGTTTTTTTCAACACCGGCACGGACGAACACGGCTTGAAAATTTTCCGCGCCGCCGCCGAACAGGGGATTGAACCGGCAGACTATGTCGCCGCCGCCGCGGCGAAATTTCGGCGACTGTTACCGGCCTTACATCTTTTACCGGACGCTAATTTCATTCGCACCAGCGATCCGGCGCATTTGGCGGCGGCGCAGGAATTCTGGCGGCGCGTGGCGCGCGCCGGCGATATTTACAGAAAAGAGTATCAAGTTAAATATTGCGTTGGCTGCGAGTTGGAAAAAACCGAATCGGAACTGACTGCCGGCCGCTGTCCGTTGCATCCGCAACAGGCGCTGGAAACCATCGCCGAAGAAAATTATTTTTTTCGGTTTTCCAAATACCAAAAACCGTTGCTGGATTTTTACTCCCACCACCCGAATTTTGTTGTACCGCCGACTCGGTTCAATGAACTGCGCGCTTTTGTGGAACGAGGCTTGGTAGATTTTTCAATTTCTCGCTTGGCGGAAAAACAACCCTGGGGCGTGCCGGTGCCGGACGATCCGAATCACACGATCTATGTTTGGTTTGACGCTCTGGTTAATTATCTCTCGGCGATCGGCTGGCCCGTCGACGAGAAAAAATTCCAGACTTGGTGGCCGGTTATTCAATTTGCCGGCAAAGACAATTTGCGCCAGCAAGCCGCAATGTGGCCGGCGATGCTGTTGTCTGTCGGTCTGCCGCCGCCGCGGCAAATTGTCATTCATGGCTTCATCACCAGCGCTGGCCAGAAAATGTCCAAATCGCGCGGTAATGTCGTTGATCCGTTTGCCCTGATTGACGAATACGGCGCTGACGCCGTGCGCTATTATTTACTCCGACATCTCCAACCGTTTGAGGACGGCGACTTCACGCCGGAAAAATTTAAAGCGGTCTACAACGCCAATCTCGCCAACGGTTTGGGCAATTTGGTGAGTCGGGTGATGAAGATGGCGACAGTATGTTTTCGAGACCCTATAGAAATGACTCAACAAACCCGGCGTGACGCTAGAGTCACTGGCTATCTCGAGGCGTTTGAGTTTAACCGCGCGCTGGACAGCATTTGGGAACGAATCGGGCACGACGATGTGTTGATAGCAATTAAGAAACCTTTTGTAGGAATTAAGTCTGACGACTCGAATGTTCGCGACGAAGCATTATTGATTATCAAAAAATTAGCACGAGAATTGAACACGATTGCTACCGACCTTGAACCGTTTATGCCCGCGACCGCCGAAACAATCAAAACTCTTATTCAAACCAATCAACCGCCCGCGGTACCATTGTTCCCGCGAAAATAAAAAAATAAGATCACTCTTATCGTCTTATTATAACGATCGTTAAAATAATAGTATAATGAAAGAAATGAAAGACAGAATGAAAAAAGGAGAGGTAATGAAAATAATCCTCAACTTATTATTACTTGGTGGCGTCATAACTGTGGCGGCAATTGCGCCTAATGCTGTTCAAATGTTCGGACCGCTTTTCCAGCGCAATGCTACCCGTGATCGTTACTATGTAAAAACAGCCATCGGACGTTTAGTGAACCGCGGACTAATCATTTTTAAGGAGAACAAACGCGGCAAAAAATATCTGGCAATTACCGACAAGGGTCGACGTGAACTTCTGAAATATCAGCTGGGAGAATTGGTAATCAAAAAACCGCAACACTGGAACGGTCAGTGGCAGGTTATTGTTTTTGACATTAAAGAATTAAGACGGGGTGATCGGGATTGTCTCCGATTAAAGCTCACTCAGTTAGGATTCGTTCGTTTACAAAATAGTGTTTGGGTTCACCCTTATGATTGTGAAGAGTCAATTGTTCTTTTAAAATCCTATTTTGGTTTTGGTAAAGATTTATTATATCTGTCAGTTGATCGGATCGAAAATGATAAATGGTTGCGCCGGCATTTTGGATTAGCGACCTGATTGGTTGAATTATCGCCCATTTCAAAATGTTCACTTATCTACAATTCTAAACGACCGCATTAGATTGTGGATAATTTAACCTGAACCCATTTCCTTTTCGGGTTTGAGTTTGCGATACTTAAGTAATGTATAAAAAACAACCTGACTTTTATAAAGCTGCGGGAGTGCTGATCAAGGATCGGAAACTTTTGGCCGTGAGATCAAAAAAATATCCAAATTTGCTTATGTCGCCAGGAGGAAAAATTGAGGCTGGAGAAACTCCTCCTGCGGCCGTGGCCAGAGAATTATATGAAGAATTACAAATCAACGTAGCGCCAGAAAATATTGATTACCTTGGCACATTTGACGCACCAGCTTCAACTGACGAAAGTAAACTATTGCGGATGGAGGTATTTTTAATCAAAAAATGGTCAGGAAATCCCACCGCCTCGAATGAAATAATCGATTTCGAATGGATTAACTCTCAAGTTTCCTCCACGAAAAATGTTGGTTCGGTCATCATTAAACATATTATTCCCTACCTACTCCAGCGAAATTTGATTGACTAAATGAACCTCATTGATATTCACGCCCATCTGCAATTCTCGCAATTTGCTGAAGATCGGAGCGAGGTGATTGCCCGGGCCAAAGAAGCGGGGATCGGCGTCATTAATGTCGGAACGGATTTGGCGACTTCACGCCAAGCCGTTGCGCTCGCGGAGCAACACGAAAAAATGTGGGCAACGATCGGCATCCATCCCACCGATTTACCTGAACCTAACCAAACGGAAAATACATTTGCTGAACTAGAAAAGCTTGCTTGTCATAAGCGGGTAGTGGGTATCGGCGAGTGTGGATTAGAAATTAGAAGCGGAAAATTTGATATTGGAAGCGAAAACGGAAAAAGACAAATTGAGATTTTTGAACGGCAGATTGAATTAGCGGAATCGGTTAAAAAGCCGCTGATGATTCATTGCCGTAACGCTTACGCTGAACTTTTGTCTGTTTTAACCGCCGGTAATAATCCGCCGCCGGCCAATCTTCATTTTTTTGCCGGTGATTGGCCGACCGCCAAAAAATTTCTGGATCGCGGTTGCACTTTATCCTTCACCGGCGTGATCACTTTCCCGCCCAAGGCGGGTCAGCCTGGGGCTGATACCATCGAGATAATTAAAAAAATGCCGCTGGTCCAGCTGCTGGCGGAAACGGATTGTCCGTTTGTGGCGCCCGTGCCTTATCGCGGTCGGCGCAACGAATCGGCTTATGTGATAGAGGTGATAAAAAGGATCGCCGAATTGCGTGGCCTAACGATTGCCGCCGTCGCTGGCGCCACTTTGGCCAACGCTCGCCGATTGTTTGCCCTTTGAATATTCCTGTGCTATATTCAAGCAAATGTCCGAAGAGCAAGAAAATAAAACATATGAAGTCGGCTATCTTTTGTCGCCCCTGATTCCGATTGAGGCCTTAACCGAGCGCGTGGCTAAAACTTTTAAAGAACCGATTCTCGCCGCCGGCGGCGAAGTGCTTGACGACAAATTACCGCAGCCTCTCGCTTTATCATATCCGATCAAAAAACAACTTGACCATCAACGTCTGACTTTTCGCGAGGCTTTTTTCGGTTCCCTGCGATTCAAAATTGAACCGGCCGCCGCCGAAAAATTGGCCAAACAATTTAAAACCTCGCCCGATCTGATTCGTGATTTGATCGTCGAAGTACCCCGCGCCGCGCTGCTGGACGAGGAAAATCAAAAGGCCAGAACCAACCACGTCTCGCGACCCGCCGCCAAAGAACTCAAAGCCAAAGAAGCCAAATCAGAATTACCGCCGGCGATCAGCGAAACGGAAGTGGATGAAAAAATCGAACAATTATTAACCGTTGAATCATAATGATAAGATGTATTTAAATAAAGCCATCATTATCGGTAATCTGACTCGTGATCCGGAATTGCGCGCCTTGCCGTCCGGCACGAAGGTTACCACTTTCGGTGTGGCGACCAATCGGGTGTGGAAAGACAAAACCGGCGCCAAACAAGAAGATACTCAATTCCACAACATTGTTGTCTTCGGCCAGCAGGCGGAAATCGTTAATCAATATTTAAAAAAAGGGCAAACGGTGTTGATTGAAGGTCGGATGCAAACTCGCAGTTGGGACGGCCAAGACGGCCAGAAACGATACCGGACAGAAATTGTGGCCGATCGGGTACAATTCGGCCCCAAGGCGTTTGCCGGCGCCACCGATAAAACCGGTTTCAGCGCCGGCGCGGCCGGCGCGAAAACACCGCCGCCGGCGGAAGAGATGAAGACCATCCAATATCCCGCCGAAGACGAAGTCAATCCCGACGATATCCCATTTTAATTATCCGCATTATCCGCCATTATTCGTAAATTCGTATCGTTATCATGAAGCACTGTTATTTTTGCAACAATAATGTCTGTTATCCCGATTATAAAGAAATTGAAGTTTTGAAAAAATTTTTAGATCCGCACGCGCGCGTGGTGGGCAAACGACGCTCCGGTCTCTGCGCCGCCCATCAGCGCAAACTGACGCTCGCCATCAAACGTGCCCGCTTTCTCGCCCTCCTGCCCTTCCGCGCGAGTTAAGTTTGGTTTTTTCGGCAGAATTTGTTATAGTTAAACGATGGGAAATAAAGGACTTCAATATCGTATTGAATACGAAGTGGATAAGGAAACGAAACAAGTGGTCGCAACCATTCCTGAACTTAATCATATATCTTCATTTGGCGACTCGTTTGCTGAGGCCGAAGCTAGTGTTCGCGAGGCCGCTTTAGGTTATCTCGAAATGTTGTGCCGCAAACGTCGTCGGATTCCCAAGCCAGCTTTCAAGACTGAAGGGACCTATCTGAAAATTTTTGCTCCAACTTCTACTGTTTAGGATAATTTTGTATGGAGCGTCTTCGACCTCTGCCGGCTCGTAAGGTGATAAAAAAATTAAAACAAATTGGTTTTGTCGAAACGCATCAGCGCGGCAGTCATTTGTATTTCGAAAA
>Ga0209542_10016387_pt1 | contig 12302 bp, 9 predicted proteins | sample RifCSPhighO2_01_FD_184028 | JGI IMG/M metagenome (GOLD analysis project Ga0209542, IMG submission 184028) | Soil microbial communities from Rifle, Colorado - Rifle CSP2_plank highO2_0.1 (SPAdes) (version 2) | ecosystem: Environmental > Terrestrial > Deep subsurface > Rock core/Sediment ...
ACCTCGCGGTCGGCGCTTTTTGTATTTCCGATTGTAAGTAGCCGAGGATTGCTCAGTCCCACCACTTCGCGTTTTTAAGCTTGGGCATCGTGAGCGTAAAACGGACAACGGTCCATACAACGGGAACGAGCATGATCGTCAGGATGATCCCCGCAAACCAGGTCGCCGCCGTATTGCCTTCGCCTATTTCAGCAGCCAAAGGCGGAATCCAGAAGAGCATCGCGATAGGGCCTATGACTCCCAAAAGATAAGTCATGACAACCTCCCTTTCTGTCGAGACTATACCACAAGCACGATAAAACCGCCCCTACATTAACTTTACGCTATAGTGTAAAGTTAATGTATACGGCAAAACCGCCCGATGTGGGCGTTTTGATTGAGCATTGACACACTTTCAGAGAATTATCCTTCACCCCAAGGGGTTCAGGATCGTCTAGAAGACGACCTTTCTCTTGTTCCGTTCGGCTTCGCGTTCCTCCCGTTGTACTCAACGGGTACTGGCGAAACCTCTAGTCCCTAACGGTTGGGGGGGCGTACCGAGTGCAATTTGGGATTAGCACTATCATCCGAGTATCTTGCGATACCCATCGCCATTCAGTTCTATCGTCAATTGAGCGATAGAACGCATTTCATTTGAATTATTCCACGACCAGCTTCCGCTAGCCGTGCCTTGTTACGACTTACTCCCTGTCACCGAGTTTACCGTGGTCCCCCTAAGGGAACTTCGGGCACTCCCGGCTTCCTTGAGTTGACGGGCGGTGAGTACAAGACTTGAGAACGTATTCACCGCGGTATAGCTGACCCGCGATTACTAGCGATTCCAACTTCATGAGGGCGAGTTGCAGCCCTCAATCCGAACTGGGCACTCGTTTATAAAGATTTGCTCCGGATTACTCCATTGCGTCTCGTTGTCGAGTGCATTGTATCATGCGTGCAGCCCAGGATATCAGAGGGACATGCTGATCTGGCGTCATCCCCACCTTCCTCCCCCGTGAGGGGGCAGTCTCGCCTGACATGTATAACAGGCAACGAGGGTTGCGTTCGTTACCCCACTGAAGGGAACAACTCAAGCCACGAACTGACGACGACCATGCATCACCTGCCCAGCCGCCTTGCGGACGCTCTAGTTTCCTAAAGCTTCGTTTGTCATCGAATTGAGCCGCATGATCCACCGCTTGTGCAAGTCCCCGTCTATTCCTTTGAGTTTTAATCTTGCGATCGTACTACCCAGGCGCCGAACTTAACGCGTTAGCTTCGCCTCAAAGAGGGTCGATACTCCTTAAAGCCAGTTCGGATCGTTTAGGGCGTGGACTACCGGGGTATCTAATCCCGTTCGCTACCCACGCTTTCGTTTCTCAGCGTCAGGAGCGCGCCAGTATATTGCCTTCGCATTTGGTGTTCCCCATGATATCAACGGATTTCACCCCTACACCATGAGTTCCATATACCTCTCGCGTCCTCTATAGTCGTGCCGTATCCTGCGCGCTCCTCTGGTTAAGCCAGTGGCCTTTCACGAAGGACTAACACGACCGCCTACAAACCCTTTACGCCCAGTGATTCCGGGTAATGCTTGGGGCCTCTGTATTACCGCTCCTGCTGGCACAGAGTTAGGAGCCCCTTATTCATGCGCTAACGTCAATAACTTCCTCACGCATAAAAGCTGTTTACGTCCCGAAGGACTTCATCCAGCACGCGGCGTCGCTCGATCAGGCTTTCGCCCATTGTCGAATATTCTCGGCTGCTGCCACCCGTAGGTGTATGGACCGTGTCTCAGTTCCATCGGTGGGGGTCAGCCTCTCAGCTCCCCTAAGCGTCATAGCCTTGGTAGGCCATTACCCTACCAACTAGCTGATGCTCCGCAGGCCGCTCAAAGAGCGGATTACTCCTTTAGTATCGCTACACCATCGGGAATTACCTAACCTTTCGGCTAGCTATGCCCGACTCTTCGGTGCGTACCTGCGTCTTACTACCTCGTTCGCCGGTTGCCTTGCGGCCCCCGTGACTTGCATGCCTCATCCACGCCGCCAGCATTCACCCTGAGCTAGGATCAAACTCTGATCATATATCTAGATGAACGGAACAAGAGAAAAGTGTCTTCTTCTCTCTTGTCGCCTTCCTGTGGAAATACGGGAAGGACTTTCTTTTGCTTGCTTTTGTGTGGTCAATTTCTCAATTACTATTCAGTTGTCAATGAACGAACAAGCCCGCCAGAGGGCGGGCTTTCTCTTGCGAGTTTAGCTTCCTCTAGTCGGTCATGTACCCAGTATACCCGAGGATAAACCCCCGTCAAGTCCTTTGTTTTAGGGCTTTTTTAGTGCTTCTTCAACCCGTGCGAAGAGTTCTTCCGAGGTACCGTCGTTTTGAAAAACCACATCAGCCATAGCAATAACTGCCTTTAGGTTCTGTTTGGAAGGGTCGGCATTATCCCATTCCCGCTTTTCATCTTCTACAAATTTTTCAAATGAAACAGCGTCGGTCTCTGACGCGCGCCCAACGATGCGTTTGTGGCGTATATGAACCTCGGCATCCACCGCCCAGAGGGTAGCGCCTTTTGACTTCAGCATCTGCGCCTCTCCGACACCGCGGATGGACTCGATGACGACATCTCTCTGCCGCAGGGCTTTTGTCTGTCCCAAAGCTTCGGTAAGAATTTGCTCCACTATCCAGCCGGGGCCGTGTTTCGCGCGGAGATCGTTTGCTGTTGCTGTTATTGTATCGCGGTTGACTATCAGTCCCTTCCGTAGCACCTCTGCGGCAAGAAAGTTGCGCACCGAGAGATACATAAAATTATGTCGCTCAACGAGATACTTTGCGACCGTCCCCTTTCCCGCGCCCAAGGTCCCCGTGATGCCGATTATCATTCCCCTATTTTACCCCCTTGCGCGACCACTTCTCCCACACAACCAGAAGTGGTGAGGCGAGGAAGATGGAGGAATAGGTGCCGGCGACCATACCAACAATGAGGGTGAGCGCAAAGTTTTTGGTCGCAATGGGTCCCAAAAAGTAGAGCGCCACCAACACAATGATGACGGTCATTGAAGTGTTGATGGAGCGCGCGAGCGTTTGCATGATAGAGCGGCCTATCACCTCTTCAAACTCTTCCCGCTTGCGGTGCTCCTCGTTTAGGCGCAGATTTTCGCGAATCCTGTCGAAGACAACAATCGTGTCGTTGATTGAAATACCGAGAATTGTTAAGAGCGCTACAATAAAGAGCGCATCAACCTCCGCTCCCGCAAAGTGACCGAGGAGTGCAAAGAGGCCTGCGGGAATCAAAATATCGTGCAAGAGTGTCGCAATTGCTACGATCCCGTATTTCCACGACGCAATCGGTTTTGATACGCCGCGAAACGCAAACGCAATAAAAAGAATGGTGAGTACCACGACAAGGGCAATGGCTACCCATGCTTTGCGTAGAAGCTCGGCGCCAAGCGAGGGCCCTACGGAGGTAAATTGCTCTTCTGTAACTGCGCCGAAGCCGCCGAGCGCCTTTAGGAATGCCGTGTGTTCTTCGTTACTAAGGTCGCGTTGTCGCAGAATAAACCCGCTATCGCCGGTCGGCTGGACACGTACCTCGCCAAACGCAAGCGGTGCAATGGTTGTGTGAATTTGTTCAACGGTCGGGCGGTCGCCCAGATACGAAACTTGGAGCAGTGAGCCACCCGAGAGGTCAATGCCGGGCTTCAAGCCCCAGAGGGTAAGCGCAATAATCGCCGCGATAGAAAGCAGGGCCGGCAGAATAAAAAAGTATTTCAGATTTTTCGTAATGTTCATATTATTTTTTGAGGCCGGAGCGCATTAAGAATTTACCAAGCGGCTTCTCCATATTGATACCGAGTGCCAAGAGGAAGGTACGTGAAATGGTGATCGCGGAGAGCATTGAGACAACAACGCCTAAGCCAAAGACAAGCGCAAATCCTTTGATGAGCGAGGTGCCAAACCAAAAGAGAATAACCGCGGCGATAATGTGCGCGATATTGCTGTCGCGTATCGCAAGCCACGCCCGGGCAAAACCTTCTCTAATCGCCGCCTCGGCTTTCTTCCCCGCCGCAAGTTCTTCCTTGAGCCGCTCGGCAATAAGAATGTTCGCATCAACCGCAAGCCCGACCGAGAGGATAAACCCGGCAATGCCCGCAGCTGTTAACACAACCGGAATAAGTTTAAAGAGCGCGAGCATGAGGCCCACGTATATAACAAGCGCCACAACCGCGATAACACCCGGCAGGCGGTACCAAAGGATCATGAACGCGGCGAGTACCAAAAAGCCGATGACTCCTGAAGCAATACCCGCACGCAGGGCCTCCTCCCCCAACGTTGCCCCTATCGTTTGACTGCTCGCAAGCTCAATCGGCACGGGGAGTGCGCCGAGGTTGAGGTTGCGCACGAGCTCTCTGGCGGTCTCGGGCGTGAAGTTACCGGAAATGATTGCGGTGCCGTTTGTTATTGCATCGCGTATAACCGGAGCTGACACGAGATTACCGTCAAGAAATATTGCGAGCTCGCGGCCGATGTTTTTGCTTGTGATATCGCTGAAGAGCTTCGCCCCCTCGGCGTTAAAATCAACTCGCACGGTAGGTTCCTGGAGCGCTCCTACAGCACTGTTGAACTCAAGCGCGGCTCGCGAGAGATACTCTCCGGTTAAACCGGTGTCGGTAAATGCCGCAACATTAGGTGTGCCGGAGGCGGTAACGATCTGCGCTTCCATCCCCTGCTTTACGAGTTTAAATTCCAAGAGCGGTGTCTCGCCTATAAGCCGCACTGCTTCATCTATGTCGGTAATGCCCGGGAGTTCCACTATTAAGCGATGCTCGCCGGCTCCAAGAACTCCGCCCTGAACCGTCTGCACCAGAGGCTCACCGACGCCGAAGGCGTTGACCCGCCGCTCGATAACCTCGCGCAGTGTTGCAAGCGAGTCGGCAACTCCCTCCGCCGGAAGTTTTGAAATATCCGCCCGGTAGACCAGTTGAGTACCGCCCGAGAGGTCGAGACCGAATTTGAAATCAAACCGGTCGCCTCCCCCAGTTGTCGTGTATACAAAAAAGCCGACGGCCGCAGAGACAATAAGCACCAAAACCGCACTGTAGCGCAAAGCAAACATGGATGTGAGAATAACAGATTTATTTGGCGTTCGCTAGTGTAAAAAGGTTTTTGAAAATCATGGCAACGGCGATGGGGCCTACGCCCCCGGGGACGGGGGTAAAAACGGAAGCAACGTTGGCGCACCCAGGGTTCGCGTCGCCCATAAGCTTCCCCGCGGCCTCGGAGGTACCTGCGTCAATGAGCACAACGCCCCGCTTCAACATCAGGGGGGTAATGAGCCCCGGCTCCCCCGCTCCGGAAATCACAATATCTGCATCACGGAGCTCTTCGAGCGAGCCGTGTGTCTGCGTTATGACCGACACCCGCGCGCCCAAAGAGGTGAGCCATGCGGCCGCGGGCTTTCCCACAAGCCGCCCTGCCCCGATAACGACCGCCCGCTTGCCGCGTACAGAAACGCCCGTGCGCACAAAAATCTCCGATATCGCTTCAACAACCGGCGTATTCACGACCGGATGCTGACCAATAGCGTCAACATCCAACTTCCCCGGGAGGGCCGCGAGTATCTCTTCGGCCTTAGGATGCGGCAACTGCACGATTATTCCGTCACATGTTTTTATGAGCTTCTGCAGTTCCCCACGCACCACTGCAACGCCGAGACGTTCTGCAGCGCGGGATTTTATTTTAACGAAGGACTCCGTCGCGGGGTCGTCATCCCCGACGACAAGCCCTAGCCGTTTGCCTCGGAGTGTATTGCCAAGGCCCGCAATCACTTCTTCCGCTATTTTTTTGCCATCCACGACCATACACTATGAGTTGCTCTTGATAAGAAGCCGGCGGACAGTTTTAAGTATAATAGAAAGATCGAGAGTTAATGAGCGATGTTTGAGATAAAAAAGATCGTAAGAGAATTTCATTCTCGTCGCCTCCACGTCTGCCATATGGTGCGGATCGCCGTGGTAGTAGAGCTGGGCGGAACCGGAAAGTCCGGGTTTGATAAGATGCCGCAGAGAGTAGTATGGGATTTCTTTTTCATACAACGCAACGAGTGGTGGAAACTCCGGCCGAGGGCCGATGAGCGAGAGATTCCCGCGCAGTACATTCCATAGCTGCGGCAACTCATCAAGCCGGCCGGCACGCAAGAACCTTCCCACACGGGTTACGCGCAGCTTGGTCGTTCCGTCTACTCCATACTCCCCCTTGTCATTCCCCGACATACTGCGAAATTTATAAAAACTGAACGGGCGCCCGCCCTCCCCGACACGCGGCATAGAGATAATCGCCGGGCCCCCGTCTTCAACCTTTATAGCGAAGATTATAAACGGGTAGAGAATAAGCGAGACGGGCCCCAACACGGTGGAAACCGCAATATCGATTATGCGCTTCAATGTGTCATAGAGCACGTGGGCTGAGCTCGAGACATTGCGCGCTACCCAGCGGCTATCCACCCGCGAAAGCGGGACACGGCCAAATACTTCTTCATATACTGCCGGCAAATCCATGAAACGAACCCCCCGTACAACAAGGTTGTAAAGCTCGGGGAAGGCGGCTGAAACCGCGGGGTGGTCAAAGTCCGCTATGACAAAACGTGCATGGTGCTCTATAGTGGCTTTTTTGATTCTTTCAGAGAGCCCCGGGGTGGACGGATTGAGGCTCTCCACAATAATAACGGGGGCGCGGTGAGCGTCCCGGAATGCCACAGAGAGCTCTTTAGCTTCAGTCCCTTCCCCTACCATCACGGCTTGTTCCCGCTCACGGCGAAACATCGGGAAGAGCCATCCGCGCCAAAAAAGCACCGAAAAAAATGAAACAATGAGATATATGAATAGTATTGTTTTTGGTGCGATGACAAAAAGCGGAATGAAAAAGAAAAAGAGTGCGGCGATACAGACATTGATTACTTGGGCAACCATGAGTGCCTCCGAAAGCGCCCGACGGGCAAGAATGATATAGCGACTCTCGTAAAGTCCCGCGATAAAAAAGATACCGACCCAAACCGCAAACAGAAGAGAAAAAGGGAAAAGGTGAAGTAAGAACTGCTCTCCCGTTGGTAACACGAACGAGCGCAGATACAGCGTAAGCCACAGAGCAAGCGTAAAGAAAAATACGTCACCCAAAAAGAGAATGGCCGTTCGGGGCCGAAAAGTGGCTACCATATGAAGTTGATATATACTACAACAACTATATGAAAAAGAAAGTCGCATGTAAGCCATGAAAAAAATATTGTTTGTCATAACCAAAGCTAACTGGGGCGGCGCCCAGCGGTATGTGTTTGACCTGGCAACCTCGCTCCCGAAAGAGGAATTTGAGGTTGTGGTCGTCTACGGAACACCGGGACTACTCGTTGAAAAATTAAAGCGAGCGGGCATTATGATATATCATAATATTTCTCTCGGGCGAGATATTTCAGTCGGAAAAGATGCAAAAAGTTTTTTTGAATTATACCGGCTATTTAAAAAAGAGAAGCCGAATATCGTACATCTAAACTCTAGTAAGGCAGGAGGGGTTGGAGCACTTGCCGCAAGATTGGCGAGAATACCTAAAGTAATTTTTACGGTCCATGGTCTACCGTGGGACGAAAGCCGAAATGTTGTTTCAAAATTCTTGATTTATCTTGCATCTCAAGTCACGTTTTTGCTTTGTCACAAAGTAATTACCGTATCGCAAGATAATCACAAACGCGTGCGTGGTAGTACGCTCATTTATAACGGCATCGGGCCGATCGTTTTCGGCTCCGGAGAAAAAATAAGAAGCGCATACCCCGCCGGGGTGAAAATCATGGGGACGATTGGCGAGCTCAATAAAAACAAAAATCAAAAAACCCTTGTGGAGCAAGCTAAAAATGACCTCCACATGTATGTCGCTATTGTCGGTGAAGGTGAGGAGCGAGAGAATCTTGAGAATTTAATAAAAAAATATAGTTTGGGTGATCGGGTAAAGCTTTTTGGTTTTATTCCCGCGAGCGAGGTGCTCCGCGGATTTGACACATTTGCCCTTCCTTCTTTAAAAGAGGGCCTGCCGTATGTACTTCTCGAGGCAAAAATCGCGGGGCTCCCGATTGTCGCAAGCCGTGTTGGGGGGGTTAGCGAGATACTGGACACAAATGATATGAGCAAATTCTCACTCGAGGCTATGCTCCAAAAAACAATGGAACTCTATAACCGAGGATAGCGAGTAGACCGAGCTGGCTTGGTCTGACGAAGCGACGCAGGTTATATCAGCGAAGCTGCTACCGGTCGTAGCCGCCGGAGAATTCTTGCTCCAAGGCATCGCGGTGTGCAGCGCGGGCGTAGCGGTTCATACCGGAAAGCATCCCAAGCGCTAGAAACTCCGCCAAAATGTGCGAGCCGCCGTAGCTCATGAAGGGGATGGTCGTGCCAGTCACCGGTAAGACACCGAGGTTGATTCCCACATGCAACGTAAAATGTGCAACAAAATAGGAGAGAACGCCCAAGGCAAACAGAGTTTCAAAGTTGGTGGCACCACGCGTCGCCACACTCAAGATCCGTACAAATAGAATACCGTAGAGCGAGAACACGATGGTAATTCCTACAAACCCCCACTCCTCCGCAAACGCCGCAAAAATAAAATCGCTCTGATATTCGGGGAGAAACCGGAGCTTACTCTGCGTGCCGTAGCCGATGCCCTTACCAAAAAATTGTCCCGACCCCACCGCAACTGTTGACTGATATGCATTGTAGCCAGCGCCGAGAATATCGGTTGGCGCTACGAACGTCATAATCCTCTGCTTCTGATACTCCTCAAACCCAAAAAACCATAAACCTCCAAGGAGCGCGAGTCCTAGGGCAAGAACCGCAAAAAGGTGTGTACGCGAGATACCGGAGACCAAGACCATCCCGAGCCATACAAGCGCTACGATAATTGCAGAGCCGAAATCGGGTTGGAGCGCCACCAGAGCGAATACGAGCGCCGTGTAGGCACCGGAGACAAGAATATGTTTAAAATTCCCTATTTCGATATGCCGGCGAGAAAAATATTTTGCGAGAACTATGATAAGACCGAGTTTAATAAATTCAGCGGGCTGGAGTGCAAAGGGCCCTAGGTCAAACCAGCCGCGGGCACCGCGGGTTGTGTGACCAAACAGAATAAGCAGCAAAAGAGGAACGAGGAGTATCGCGAAGATCGAAACGGCAACGCCGCTTCCGCGTAAAAAACGCCAGTTGATAGAGCTTGCAACAAAAAATAGTAAGACACCTATTACAATCCAGGCGATCTGCCGAGTGAAGAAGGGGTCACCTTCGAGAAACGAGTTCATCGTCAAAAGCCCCAAGACACAGAGTGCTAAAGCCGCGGTAAGAGCGACCCAATCGACAGAACTCTTAAAGACAGACGGGAGCGGGAGCGACGGCATGGAAGCTAAAACGCCGGCAGAAGTGTAATTTCTGCCCGGACTATATTGGGAGTGCCAGACCCCCAGGTAAATACAACCTCCTGCGAAGAGCGGCGGTAGAGAAGCGGAAGAGTGCTTTTGGATGCTGCGCGGGCTACACCACTCGCGTCAAACAATACCGCCGTGACCGTCAACCCGCGCACGTCTTCGACCGAATCGTTAACAAGGGTTGCGGAGAGGCGGCTCCCGTCTCGGGCGAGATTTTGCTGCCGTATGTAAACCGCGGGAAGCACACGGGTATTTTTTGTCCACGTAATTGTCTCGTCAGCAAAAGCGAACTGAGTGCTCGCGACAGTGCGGTTTCCTACACTGATTGCAGACTCAATGATAGGCACAACCGACACCGGGGGAATATCGGTACTACCGGTGCGCTCGACGACAAGGATGTTGCGCTCATCAAAAAGGCGGAAAGAATATTTGACTCTGCGCGCACCGGCGCCGACATTTTTATTTTCAATATAAGCAACCGCGTTATAAAAACCAGGAGCAACCTCAAACGCACGATACCAAAGAACGACCGGCGCGCTAGCATCTGCAGAGCAGATAAGAGCGCACGCTCCGCCACAATCCACTCCCCGCTCGCCGGCATTTTGAGTCCCATCAAAACAGGTCGAGGGTTTGGAGAAAACCGCTACCCAAAGCCCTACAAGAAACCCGAGAGTGAGAACCGCCCCCACCGCCGTGTAGAGCAACTGCCTCTTCCCGCTCCAACTGAGTGCCATTTCCCCATTGTATCGCAAAAGAAAAAGCTCCGCCGAAGCGGAGCAAAAACATCGACGGCGGGGTATTGGACCCACGCTTTTCCGGCGTTCGTTTCCGAACCCTTATAGCGCGCAAATATCTTCGCACCTTTGTCGTCTATAACCCCAGATGGTGGCAGACAACCGAATACTCCGTCGATTCTTGAAGAACTTTTAGACCCTCTGTTCTGGCGGTTAGCTACTCTCGCCTCCTGTAACAGAGACTACCATCGCCACTAGCGAGCTTAACTTCCGTGTTCGGAATGAGAACGGGTGTGACCCCGCCGTTAAACCACCAGAACAGAATTTCTAAATTGCAGATAAAAATACAAAACCAACCACAGATTATTGCGACTCTCAAAATCCTTACCTCTAAACAAGATTGGAACTCGATCGATTAGTACCGCTCGGCTCAACACATTGCTGTGCGTACACCTACGGCCTATCAACGTGATAATCTCTCACGGATCTCAAAGATTTCTCATCTTAGGGTCGGCTTCGCGCTTAGATGCTTTCAGCGCTTATCCAATCCCGACATAGCTACCCAGCGGTGCCACGGGCGTGACAGCTGGTAGACCAGTGGTCGGTTCACTCCGGTCCTCTCGTACTAGGAGCAACTCCCCTCAAAAATCGACGCCTGCAGTAGATAGGAGACCAACCTGTCTCACGACGGTCTGAACCCAGCTCACGTAACTTTTTAATTGGCGAACAGCCAAACCCTTGGGAGCTTCTCCACCCCCGGGATAAGTTGAGCCGACATCGAGGTGCCGAACTCCGCCGTCGCTATGGACGCTTAGGCGGAACTAGCCTGTTATCCCCAGAGTAGCTTTTGTCAGATAATCTTCCACCGCCTCTAATGCGGATGGTCGGTTCACTATGTTCTGCTTTCGCACCTGCTCGTCATTCACGACTCGCAGTCAAGCACCCTTTTGCCATTGCGCTATCGGCACGGTTTCCATTCGCGCCTAGGGTACCTTAATAAACTCCTCCGTTACTTTTTAGGAGGATAGCGCCCCACTAAAACTGCCTACCAGATACTGTCTCGACCCGTTTTTTCCGGGCCGGTTAGTGCATACAACTAGAAAGAATGGTATTTCACTGGCGAGTAGATCAGAACCGAAATCCTAACCGTCAAACCTCTCCCATCTATGCTACGCAGTCGCGTCATATACACAATATCAAGCTACAGTAAAGCTTCTGGGGTCTTTTCGTCTAACTGCAGGTAACCGGCATCTTCACCGGTACTGTATTTTCACCGAGCTGTTCTCCGAGACAGTTCCCCAGTCATTACACCATTCGTGCGCGTCTGAACTTACCAGACAAGGAATTTCGCTACCTTAGGACGATTATAGTTATCGCCGACATTCACCAGGGCTTATAAAGCGTCAGCACACAGCACTTGCGTCTCGAACTCCTCACCCGCGATAACTATATTCCGAATATAGTTGAGTCCGCGGAGCGGGATTATTCAAGCGGCAAGTGCTGTGCACCGGCCTTAGTTGACCTTCTGGCATTGGTCAGGTGTCACCCCCTATACATCCTCTTACGAGTTCGCAGGGAGCTGTGTTTTTGGTAAACAGTTGCCAGGGATACTTTCGCTGCGGCCCTTGGAGTTAACCAAGGGCAGGCCTTATTCCGAAGGTACGGCCGCTTTTTTGCCGAGTTCCTTGGAGAACACTCACTCGTTCGCCTTGCTCTACTCGAGCTGATCACCTGTGTCGGTTTGCGGTACGGTCGTACGCACTGTTAAGTTTAGAAGATTTTCTTGGAAGCCTCTTCACAGCAATCCTAATCAGCCGAAGCCAAAAAGTGCTTCACGCTTCACGATGTCGCTATTAAAAGCAGTGCCACGGATTTACCTGTGGTACCCATCTCAAAGCGCAAACGTCAATCCAGTAAGACGCTGCTGCTTATATTCTCCGTCTCTCCATCACCAGTGCGCCGGTTGAGGAATATTAACCTCATGCCCATCGCCTCCGGCTTTCGCCATAGGCTTAGGTCCGACTAACCCTTGGCTGATCACCATCGCCAAGGAAACCTTGATCTTTCGGCGTGCGGGGATCTCACCCGCATTGCGGTTACTTGTGCCTGCATTCTCTCTTCTGAACGCTCCACTG
>Ga0209542_10016388_pt1 | contig 12302 bp, 13 predicted proteins | sample RifCSPhighO2_01_FD_184028 | JGI IMG/M metagenome (GOLD analysis project Ga0209542, IMG submission 184028) | Soil microbial communities from Rifle, Colorado - Rifle CSP2_plank highO2_0.1 (SPAdes) (version 2) | ecosystem: Environmental > Terrestrial > Deep subsurface > Rock core/Sediment ...
TATATCCAATAATGAACCTGGTTTCCCGTATTTTTTAATAAAATATTTTATTATTTTTCTCTTGCTTTTGAACCACCAATGTTCCTTTTCTAAGTTATACATATCATCTAATTCTTCCTGCCTCATTTTGTTGATTCAACTCTCTCCCATTTATCCTGATATTCTTTTTTAAACATATGCTCTGCGTAATAAATAAACCAAGTGTAAAGCCTTGTTGGAAACAATAACAAAGTCCATATAAATTCCTTTAAATTTTTAGGATAGGATAAAGCCCATATCAAGCCATATTTTATTTCGTTAAATAATGATTTGACTTTTGGGAAGTCAGGAGCATATTTTTTTAGTTTTGCATGGGAACCGATGGTTCTTTTTTTCTGCTTTATGAAATCTTTTAATGTTGTTGGATTTTTAACATAAACTAATGCATTTTCAGCATATTTTATTTTGTAACCTTTTTTAAAGAAATAATAAGGGGTAATGGAATCTTCCGCTACATCTGTTGGAAGCTCTTTTATTATTCCATTGTTTCTGAATGCGAATAAATATCCTGAACATTCCAGGAACTGGCTGTTTTTATTTCTTAGTTTTCTTATGTTATGAGCACCTGCATCAAATAGCAAGTGTGAAAAGTAACCAAGCATTGTTTTTTTGTCATTTGTTGAAATTGGATGGCCTGAAACGCAACCTACTTGTTTATCATTGAATTCTTTTAGAATTTCATTAATTGCATTATCTGAAATGTAAACATCACCATCTGTCAATATCAAAATATCCCCTTTAACTATTTTGAATATCAAGTTTAAAGCATTTACCTTTCCCTTTCCTTCATCTTTAAAGTATTTTATCTGCTTATGCTTTTTTGCATATGGCTTTATTACAGAAGCTGTTTCTTCATCCGGAGCTGCAACTATTAATTCATATTTTTCCTTTATTTTGTTGTTTAATACAGAATCTATTGCTTTCTCTATTGAATGAGGTTCTTTGAATGAGTTTATTATTATTGAAATCATATTAATGCTAAAAATTCTCTTGGCGTTACTATTTTAATGTATTTAAAGGTTTTTAATTTTAAAAGATGTTCATCACCAGATATTATAAATTTTGCGTTATTCTCAATTGCGCTCTCTAAAATAATATTATCATCTGGGTCTTCTTTTATAATATCCAATCCATTATGGGTTTCCACAACTATTGCACATTCTGCTACAATATCCAAGAATGAATCTTTTTGCTCTTCTGTAAACTTAAATTTTGGGTAATTGAGGACTCTTTCTAATTCTTCCATCTGTTTTTGAGATATAATCAGCTCAAATTCTTTATTCAATATTTTTCTAAATACTGCCTTTGGCGGCCCTTCCCAGCCTAAAGCGGATATTAATATATTTGTATCCAGAACTATTTTTTCCTTGCCCATTTAACAGCCTCTACAATGTCTTTAGTTGTTATTCTTTCCTTTTTAAACTGAGTTTCTATCTCTTTTGCCAACTGTTCAAATTCTATCTTAACGTTGGGTATTTTAACTCTTTTAAATAAGACTCCTTCTTTAACTGGGAATGGAATAAACCTATCTCCAGGCTCGAAAGCTTCTATTTCCCTTATTTCTTGTGGCACTACTAACTGCCCTTTCGGTGACATTTTTACTAATATTTCGCTCATTTTGTTACCTCCTTGGTTAAACTGTTAAACAATTAAACTATTTAAATGTTTCTATATTTCCCTTGCCACTTCATAGACTTCTTCCACTGAAATTGAATCTATGCAGTTTTCTTTATTTTCCGTATCCCTTCTGTAACAGCAATAACAATCTGTTTTTGCTTTTATTTTTTTCATCCTGTTATATGAAAATATTTCCTCTGCAGGTGTAGGGCCAAATAAGGCTATAACTTTTTTGTTTAATGCCAAAGCAATGTGCATTGCCAATGTGTCTCCTGTAATTATCAAGCCGCAATTGTTTATATCATCTATATATTGCTTTAATGTCGGCCTTTCCTCGAAGAATTTTACTTCATAACCGTCTCTTTTTAATAAAACAGCCAGTTCCACATATTTAGACCATTGCTTCATGGGCCATACTTTTCCTGAACGCGTTTCTATGCCTACTATTACCTTTGGAAAATTTATTGGATTTATATTAAAAATGTAAGGCTCTTTATTGAAGTGCTTGCCTAACATCCTGAATAAATGCTCCTGGCAACTTAGCTTATTTTGTTTTTTTAATACATTTGCCCTTTCTATTCCAAATTTGCTTATCACACTCATGTCAAACCAAGATGAAGATTCTTCCGTGTAAGTTCTTTTATTTTCCTTGTAATCATAGTAAGCGCCTGTTAACTTTTTAGTTTTTATATCCGTTACAAACTTGCATAATTCTTCGTCATCATCCAAGCTTAAGATTAGATCAAAATCTATGCCTAATAAAATATTTTTATTGTTGTAGGCAATTACATACTTGATATAAGGATTATTTTCCAATAAAGGAAGAGCATTTTCTTTTGTAAGCCAATAAACAAGATCATTTTTAAATATGTGCAATAAGGCTGTTGTCCTTAATACATCTCCCTGCGCTCCTGTCTTAATTATTAGGATTTTCATTGATATTTTTCATTAAAAAAGGTTTTAAAGCTTTATGGATTTAGAGTTAAGAGTATAAGACCATGACAAATGTCGTGAGCTAACACAAAAAAATAAAAATCGAAACGTTTATATATATATATATATATTATTACATTTAACTATGAAAAGAGGTTTGACAACAGCAAATGCAATAATAGTTGCAGTAATTGTTATTGGTTCTATATTTGCCATAAATTTATTCAGTGAATTATCAGGTATAGACTTAAATAGTTCCAAAAGTATAACTGGAAATTCTGTAACAAGTTTAGGCAATAACAAATATAGATTTATTTCCGATAATAACAATGAAGTAGATAAGGGGGATGAAAAAAGAACTTTGGATATTGCTGGTAAACATATAGAATTTGCTTTAGGTTGGGGGGTTAATGGTTTTAAATATGTGGGGGTTAGTGATGATAGTAAAACTGTTTATGGTAAAGTTGGAAATATTCCTATAACTATTAATGGGTTGGATATTTCTTGGACTAATTTTCAATATTTATACACAAGTAATGGCGGCAGTAATGGTTTAAGAATAGATTATATTATTAAACCAACTGTTAATCCGCAGAATGATATATTTAAAGACTTAGGAAATAATATCTATACATTGAAAACAGATGCAGTTATTGGTAAACCTAATTTTTCAACTACAGTTAAATTAATTTTAGTAACTTCAAAAGCTGTTACTATCTCTGATTTTTATGATACTGGTCCTTATAGTAGTTACGGCTTTATAAGAAGAAATATAGTTTTTATACCTATAAATTCGCAAAAGTTTATAACAACTAGTAAAGGAACTGTTTCAATAAGATATATTAAAGGATATTGTTCAACCAATAAATATGGTAGAGAAACATGTTCTTCAGCTGATTTAGAAATAAAACCAATTGCAACTTCAGTTAAATGTATAGATTCAGATAATGGTAATATTGTAAATAAATTTGGCACAACAAGTTATTTAGCAGGAATAGGTCAGCCTAGTCAAGAGGTGTCTTTTGAAAAAAGAGGAGATTATTGTATTTGTTGTGGCAAGACTGGTGCTTCATCAATTATTGTAGAACAAATTTGTGTAGACGGAAAGATGACAACTCCAAAAGGTTATGGAGTAGATTGCCCAAAAGGTTGTTCTAATGGTGCTTGCATAGTATAATCTAAATTTATTTTTACTCTTTCAAAAACCTTTATAAATTTCTTTAGAAATACTTATAAATCTTCATTATATTATATTAATATGAAAAAAGGGCAAGCAAGCATGTTTATCTTCTTAGGCTTATTGGTATTAATTTTAGCCACGCTTGTCTTTTACCTAAGAAGCGAAGCTGTTCAAGATTTATTCCAAGAACAGATAACTAAAATAGAAGGGATGCCTAAACAATTTGAGCCTGTAGACTTATTTGTAAAGGATTGCATACAAAAGACAAGCAAAGATGCATTAACATATATTGGGAAGCAAGGGGGATATTTAAACCCAAAATATAATGAGTTTAACGTTGCTTATTATATTTATAAGAATAAAATAATTATCCCCAATAAAGAAACCATAGAAAAAGAAATTAATTCTTATGTCAGTGATATGCTGTTTTTCTGCACGAAAGGATTTATTGATTTTCAAGGATTTGAAGTTACACAAGGAACTATAAAAACCAACACTAAAATATTTGATGATAAGGTTATTATTGATGTTGTTTATCCTTTAAAAATTACTAAAGATAAGTCAACTTTCACTTTAAAAGACTTTAAAAATAATGAGTTTAATGTAAGGCTAGGCTTAATATACAATACAAGCAATCAAATAGTAAATGAGCAAATAAATAACTTAACAACCATATGCTTAAGCTGCATAAATAAATTAGCTGTTAATAATATTGTTATTGACGTAAATGACTACAACACTTACAGGGAATATGCTATAAAAGATGAAAAATCAAAAATCAACGGAGAGCCTTATGAATTCAGGTTTTTAACGGAAAAATGAAAAAGCTTATTTTAATAATATTAATGGTTTTATTATTTTCTTTTAGCGTTCAGGCCAGCATCATCGCCACAATTGGAATGAAAGGCTTAAGCTTTGTTGACCCTAAATTAGCTTCTGTAGTAGGAAATGTCATGTCTTTGTCAGACCCAACTTCTTTTGTTCAGGGGCAGATTACAGGAAAAATAAAGCAGGAGACTATAGGAAAGATACAGGAAGGGTTTATGCAGGAATTTTCCAAAGACAATCCCGGCGCTGTGGAATCAATGAATAAATGGAATCAAGTTAAGGGCTATATTGACCAAGGCGCAAATATAGTCAGTGAATTAAAGCTGGATGACAAGGGGGAAATACAGGAAGGCTCAATTAAGTTTGATAAACTAAGCAAGGTTGGCTCTTTAATTAATAAAGATTTGAAGGATGAGGATATACAAATTAGCAAAGGAAGTTTAAATATAATTAATGGCAAGCCAGCTTTGACTTTAGATGAAGGCGGTTCGGTAAATATCAAAGGAAAGTTATATATGAATGTTGAGAAGGGAGCTACATTTAAATTAGATGACAAAGGATCCTTAGACGAGGCGGATTTCAAATCAAAAGGGGGAGAATATTTCTTTGATGAACAAAAAATAAAAGTTCCTGCTGGAGCTACAGTAGATTACACAAATGGTGTTTTAAGAATTTCCGGCGTTAATGAATTTGATTTAGGGATTAAGGGAGAAAATGAATATGGCGGTTACCATAAGATAAGCGGAGACAACTTAATGATTAAAGGAAGCATTATTAATGGGGGGAGTTTTAAGGTTGACGGCGTAGAAGTTTACGGATTAGAGGGAAAAGCAACTTTATCCATAATCGGGGAAAAGAGATACGCATTGCACGCAAATTCTGTTGCAGAATTAAATGGTTTATCAGTCAAGAACACTGCTGAGAAAAATAATGTAGATCTATATTTAGATGGATTTAAACCTGCTGCAGGGGAATACGCATCTTTCGGCAAGAATGATTTTTATATGCAGAGCGAGAGTATCGCTTCAAGCTTTTCAGTTACGCTTAATAAAAATAACAATATACTAAAAGTCAGCGATAAAGATTATTTTGAACTTTCAGCTAGAGGTAAGGCAAGTGTTTACCTTTCTCCAGAAGGGGCCATTGGAAAGGTTAATTCAGATATTGCAGCTTCTGAGGTTACTTTAATTAATGGAAATAATGTGTTTTATAGCGAAGGGTTTAATGTAAATTATAATAGAATAGGCAATGATTTAAACAGTTTGCCCACACAAATGACGTTTAAAAATAAAAATGATGAGATATTGCTAAATAATAAAAAAATAATTTTTGAAAATGACAATAGGTTTGCAATTGTTGGCATTGAAGATAAAAAAGAATATGTAAAGCATTCTTTTTTTAAAGATGATATTTTAGTGACAAAATGCAAAATAAAGGACTGTTATGCGGATAATGTATATTTTGAAGACAAGATTCTAACCGGAGAATTTTCAAAGCAGGATGTTGATAGCATAATAAATGACATAAAGCAATTGCCTGATGTGACTAAAGATAATTTTAATCTGGTGAGATATGTATCTAAAGATGAAATGCTAAAGCGTTGTAATGGGGCTGCAGGCTGCATACTTAATGGCGTTTTTTATATTAATAGGGATATTTCCGGCAGCGATTTTTTACTGTATAACCATGAAGTTGCTCATTTGAAAACATGGGATGATTTAGAATTTATTGATTTATATAAAAAGAAATTTAACAAAGGCTTACTTGAAAATAAAGGCTCTGAATTAAGAAGAGAGTGCTTTACATATTACGGTTGCACAAATATATTTGAAGACATGGCAGAAACTGTAACTGTTGCTTACGATGAAAATATTGCCGATTTTACCGTTCAAATTATGAAAAACAACATCAAAAAGGATAAATTTATTTTAATGTGCGCTAAAGGGTTAATAGATGAGAACAGATGCAGTAAAATATCCGGTTTTGCGGGAATAAAACCCTCTGAGTTTTACAGGAGGCAAGTTGAATTACTCACTGAATAAATTGGTTTTGGCGTTGATATTTATTTTTATGTTATCTAACTTGGTTATTGCTCATGATAAATATTATAATGTGGAATTGGAATATAATAAGGGAAATATAAAATATACAAATTCAAATATCTCTATAGAAAGAATTTCAGTTAACCCAGGGGATTATATCGCAGACATTATGTCTTTTGACAATAAATTATTAAACAGAACTTCTTTCTCTGTTCAGAATGTTATTTTTTATGATAATATTGATAATAAAACAGGCGAAATTGTAAGCGGAGGGAGTTTTTTATTAAACAAAACAAACTTCATAATATCCTTACCCTATTACGAAAATGCAAAGGAAATAAAGATTTCCAAACTTAATATAACAACAAACAGATATGATAAGATATTAACAATAGATGTAAGCTATTATGCCAGAGAAATACCTAAAGATTATAAGGTTGTCAAGGAAAACTTAACTATTAAAAAAGAAGCCAAGGAAGTTGAGGAAACTTCTGGACAAAATGCGATTATTTACGGATTTGCAGGGTTTATCCTGCTACTAATTGTTATTGTTTTATACCTGATAAAAAGAAGAAATGATTAAATTCAATTTTCCAACAACCATTTCCATAAAGGAATAAAAATTATTCCTTCCTCTCTTTTTTCAAGATTTTTGGTTATCAAAAACATATCCTTTACTTTATTTTTAAATATTTCCTTGAATTCCAATAATCCGTTTATTTCTCTTTTGTTAATTTCATCAGTATACGTAACATTTATTGCAGATAAAGTTTGATCTTTATTTTTCATTACAAAATCAACTTCACCTTTATTTTTCCAATAGTAAACATCTTTTTCTTCGCTTTTAAGCTTAAGATAGACAATATTTTCAGCCAATTTCCCCTCATCCTTTGAAAATTTGAAGCTAACAGCATTTCTTAATCCATTATCTATGCAATAAATTTTTGATGGAAACACTTTCTGTTCCTTGAACGAATATGAAAAATGGTCTATTGTAAAAAATAAAAAAGCTTCTTTAAAATGAGACAAATAATCTTTAATTGTATCATAGGATATTTTTAAAGAATTTCTTAGATTTCTCAATGAAATCAAGCTTGTAAAATTTGTTGTTAAGAATAACGCCAAATCTTTTGTTTTCTGCGTATTTAAATTATGCCTATCTATTATGTCTTTGTATATTATATCATCAAAATATTGCTCCAAGAGCTTTATTTTAAATTCTTTTGGCTTAAAAAAAACTTCCGGGAAACCTCCAATCTCAATGTATTCTTTTAAATATTTTAAAACAGCCATTTTTGTTTTTTCAAGAATTATTCCTTTTTTTAAATTATCTTTATTCAGTTCCAACCCCTTAAATAATAAAAATTCTTCAAAATTCAATGGAAATACTTCAAATGTTATATTTCTCCCCGTCAAAAGAGTTGAATATTCTTTTTTTAATAAATAAGAAGATGAGCCTGAAATGATAAACTTGTCACCAGCTTTTAAGTCATATTTCTTTCTTATCCATGATTCCCAGCCATCTTTTCTATGAATTTCATCCAGGAATATGTAAACTTTTTTATCTAAATTTATATTTTCCCTGTAGCTTAAATAAATATCCTCCAAGGAATCATTTATAAGCTTTTTATCCTCTAAATTGACAAATAATATTTGCTTCGGGTCTGTATTTTTTTCCAATAATTTATCAATCATTTGGTACATTAAGGTGCTCTTCCCAGATCTTCTTATCCCTGTTATTATTGTTACTTCTTTTATTTTAATCGAATCAACTAAAAAGTCATATTTTGGCCTGTGTTTTCCTTTTAGATCTTCAATTAAAGATTTATTTTCCCACCAGGGGTTCCACTCGTTTAATTTTTCAATTTCCATGTTACATTTAAGTGTAACATTATGTATATAAATGTTACGTTTTAGTGTAACTTACTTTTAATCGAAACGTTTATATATATATATATCATTATATTTAGCTATGAAAAGAGGCATAACAACAGCGAATGCAATAATAGTTGCAGTTATTATTATTGGTTCTATATTTGCCATAAATTTATTTAGTTCTTTATCCGGCGTTGAAGATATAAGCGGTGATGTTGTATCTTCAGTTGGAGGATTTTGCGGAACTAAACAAATTAAAACTATATTTGGTACTACTAAAACTTATACTTATACTTGTCCTAGTGGTTCAAGTTGTGTTAATAGTGTCTGCAAAGCTATAACTCCACCGCCTACAACAACTACACCCACAAATACTATAATTAATCCTAACCTTAGATCGGTAACTATATTTTCCCTACAAAAAGGAACCGAATTAAGATTTTCCCACTATCAATATAAATTAACAGATTATAACAAAGATTATTTAATACTTGGTAATTTGTACAATAATGTGGAGATAAAAATTCCATATGGGAAAACTGTTACAATTACTCCAACTTTATTTCCAGATATATCATACCCGTGGGATTTGACCTATCTATCGTATACTGATCAAGGAATTGGAATTCATGCTAAAGGTCTTTTATAAACCTCCATATATTTACCAGCAATATTGTTCCAGGTATAGTTTTTAGCTTTGTTTTTATTGTTTAAAGATATTTTTTTAGCTATTTCTTTATTATTTAATATTTTTAATATCTTTTCCTTTAAACCATTTATATCCCCATAATTGACAAAATGGCCATTGTCAGGCTCTTTCATCTCAAAAGGGACGCCATTTACCGGAGAGGCTATAATTGGCAGTTCGGAGGCCATTGCTTCAAATAAAGTAAGAGGCAACCCTTCACGGTAAGATGGGAGAACATAAACATCAGCTGCCTGATACATTTCTGCCACTTTTTTCTTATCTCTAATAGGATCTTTAATTATTATTTTATCATAGCCTTTAGACATTTCTTTTACTTTTTCCTTTACGCCTTCGTCAGGGCCCACCATGACTAAGCTAACATCATTTCTTTCCTTTAGAATTTCTTTAAAAGCTTCAACTAATTTATCAGGGCCTTTTGTAGGATTAAAACGGCCGAAGAACAAAACCATTTTTCCTTTTATATTGTTTTCTTTCTTAAATTTATTATTCTTTATTTTTTTAAATAAAATTTCATCAACGCCATTTGGGATTACAGTTATTTTTTCTTCAGGAGCGTATTTTTTAATTATTGGAATTTCCCAGGGCGTTATCGCTATTATTTTATCTGTAAGTTTGTATGCTAACCTGTTGAAGAAAATATTATTCAGGAATATGAATGGCTTTAATATTAATGGTCGGAAAGCATCTGTCCACGGGCAGTGGGTTGTATGAACATGTTTTGTTTTTTTTAATTTTGCAATTATCCCAGAAAATAATATATATGCATGACCTGAAACGTGAGTGTGAATAACATCAAATTTATGTTTTCTTAATTTCCATAGCAATGACGGCCAGATGAATGTGGATAATGACAGCCTGAACCAGTATCTTAACCTGTGAACATGAACACCTTCAATAATTTCTTCCTTGACTTTCAATCTTTTGTATTTATCAGAATCGCAGCAGAAGACATGAACTTCATGGCCTTCTTTTACCTGTCTTTTTGCCAGTTCATACATTACCTGCTCTACACCGCCGTATGTCGGGTAATAGAACATATTTATGTGGCAAATTTTCATTTTTCTATTATTTTCCCTGCTAATTTACATGCGTGTAAAAATCCTTTTTCATTATAACCTGTATAAGCTAGTGGGACTCCTTTAGGCATAGAGGATATGTTAAATGTTGCATCTTCTATGATATTTTGTCCTGGATTTTTAGTAAATCTAACCCCGTATAATGGTATATTCTTATCTATTAAATAACCTGCAATAACTCCTGGTAAGCCTGTAGCTGTGGCTGCACCTGCTATTATTACTTCAATATCTTGATTCTTAATAATTCCTTGAATTTTATTATTTGTTTTTTCAGGTTCTCTATGGACTGATGCAACTATAAGTTCATATTCAATATTTTTATTATCTAAATATTTTAAACCTTCATCTAAAAAAGGTTTATCATTTTTACTTCCAATAAATATTGCTATCTTCATGCTTTATACCTTACTTTATCATACCATAACTTGAAATTAACAGGCATTGCTTTGTATAAGGGCTTAATTACATTTTCTCTTGTAAAATCTGCTGCGCCTACTATATTGCCTAATAAAAATGTTGGAGAGTAATGTTTTAAATTAAAATTAACAATTTTTTCTTTTAATAAGAATTTTAACAAGAATCTTGGCATTACACCGAATCTTTTACTTGTTACAGGTCCACGCATTAAATTTAATACTAAATTAAGGTAAGCGTGCTTTCTTTTGGATTTTATATGCTTCCAACGATCCCAGTAGTTTATATCAGAAGTCTTTTCATTCTCTTTTACAAATCCGTCTTTTATTGCCTGCTCATACAGCTTTGTACCTTCAAAGAAAACCAGATTGTTTACAGAGAGGTAATATGGAGAAGGCATTTTTAACAATAAGTTTATAGAAGCCAAGATATCTTCCTTGGTTTCATAAGGATTTGTAGTCATCATATCGTACATTACTGCAAGATTCTTGAATTTATTTATTGATTGTGATGCTTTAAAGACCTGATCTGCCGAGATATATCTTTTATAAACATTAAAATTTAACCTGTCTGAGCCTGATTGTATACCAACTATTATATCTGTCAATCCTGCATCAACTAATAGCCTTAATTTTTCTTCAGTTATTCCTGCATTTGACATACTAGCGGGGTCTGCCAAGCACTTGAACCTTATGCCTACTTTTTCTTTGTATTTTTTTGAGAAATCCCTTATCCATTCTATATCCCTAATAATAAATGTTTCATCTCTTAGATCAAATACACCTATGGAATGGAATTTTTTCTTTAACCTTACTAATTCTTCTATTACGTAATCGACTGAATGTGTTCTTAGCACCGGACTATTTTTGTATAATTCTTTGAAAATGTGATTAGTGCAGTATGTGCATGCTTGTGAACATCCACGCTCTGTCTGGAAGAATATCATTCCCCAAAGATGCTTTTCTTCAAACGGAACTAATTTATTTTTTTCAAGAATCAAGTGGTCTTGTATATCATAATCCGGATGAGGCAGTTTGTCTAAATTGTGGATCAAAGGACGAACATGATTTTTATATTCTTTATTATTTATTCTTATCCATAGGTTTCTTATTTTTGTTGCGTCTTTATTTTTTTGTATTTTTTCCGCTAATTCAACGAAAGCTTCTTCACCTTCGCCTACGCAGATTATGTTGCATCTTTTGAAACAGTCTTGCGGGAAGAATGTAGGATGCGGCCCGCCCCAGATTACAGGAACATTATTATTTTGAAACATATCTATTATCTGTGAAGCGCGATTAGCAGTAGAGCCCATGCTTGATAACCCCACTAACTGTGTGTCTTTAGTTGCTTGTTTTAACTGCCATAGAATTTCTTTGGAGTACAGCTCTTTGTAGTTTTCTGACAGTGTTAAGAAGATGATTTTTACTTTATGGCCTGCCTGCTTTAAACATCCTGAAATGGTCCTTAAGCCTTGTTCTGAAGGGAATGTATTTGTAGATATTAAAGTAATATTCATAGTTTTACCTTAAAAAAGGTATTTAAAAGGTTTACTGATTTATGGTCTATTTGTAATCCATTAAGCTTAAATA
>Ga0209542_10016390_pt1 | contig 12302 bp, 12 predicted proteins | sample RifCSPhighO2_01_FD_184028 | JGI IMG/M metagenome (GOLD analysis project Ga0209542, IMG submission 184028) | Soil microbial communities from Rifle, Colorado - Rifle CSP2_plank highO2_0.1 (SPAdes) (version 2) | ecosystem: Environmental > Terrestrial > Deep subsurface > Rock core/Sediment ...
CGTCACCGATTACAACCAGGTGCCTGGAGACAATTTTCAGGTATTCTTCCCTGCGCAAGCGCCCACTTTCATAATGCCAGTATCAAATACCGCTAATGCATTTATTGGTTGCCCAACAGCTGGTCTTACAAACACTCAATGCTGGGCGCAGCATGGGAAAGCGATTTCCGGGGAAATCGCAATCTGCGCTGATACAACTACGCACCCTGAAATTAATGGATTTAGTTGTGGCGCTTCTACTCCATCTCCAACAAACCAAGCTCCAACCGTAAATGCGGGAGCAGACATTGCAGTAGTTCTTCCGGCGTCTGCTTCTCTCAATGGCACAGTTTCTGACGATGGCCTACCTAATCCTCCTGCAACAGTTACCACTACCTGGTCTAAAGTTTCGGGTACTGGAACTGTAACATTCGCAAGCGCTTCGGCTGTAGACACCACCGCCACTTTCTCTGTTGTGGGAACCTATGTATTGCAACTCACAGCAAGCGATGGAGCGCTATCTGCAAGCGATACGGTGCAAGTAATAGTAACTGCGGTTACTTCATCAAACCAAGCTCCAATCGTAAATGCCGGAGCAGATATTACAGTAGTTCTTCCGGCGTCTGCTTCTCTCAATGGCACAGTTTCTGATGATGGTTTACCCAATCCTCCAGGAGGCGTTACTATGACATGGAGCAAGGTTTCTGGTCCCGGAACTGTTACCTTTGGAAATGCAAGTGCAGTAGATACTACTGGAGTATTTTCGCTTGCTGGCACGTATGTTTTACAGCTCACGGCAAATGATGGATCTCTTTCTTCAAATGATACAGTACAAGTAACAGTAAGCACAGTTGCTCTAGTTAATAAAGCCCCAGTTGTTTCTGCGGGAGCCGATAAAACAATTAATATTCTTACCTTCTCTACGCTTGACGGCACTATGACAGACGACGGTCTCCCAAGTCCTGCAACGGTTACTACTACCTGGTCTAAAGTTTCAGGCCCAGGAACTGTAACATTTGCAAGCGCTTCGGCTGTAGACACCACCGCTACTTTCTCTGTTGTGGGCACTTATGTGTTACAGCTCACCGCAAATGATTCACTACTTTCTGCTAATGATACAGTACAAGTAACAGTAACGGCGACTACTCCAATTACAACAAACCAAGCTCCAAGCGTATCAGCGGGAACAGATCAAACAGTTACGCTTCCTGCTTCGCTCAATGGCACAGTTTCCGACGATGGCTTACCAAATCCTCCAGGAAGTCTCACCGTTACCTGGTCTAAAGTTTCAGGCCCTGGAACCGTAACATTCGCAAGTAATTCGGCAGTAGATACAACTGCTACTTTCTCTGTTGTGGGAACCTATGTATTGCAACTCACAGCAAGCGATGGAGCGCTATCTGCAAATGATGCAGTGCAAATAACAGTAATTCCTGCTTCTGTAATAGTTCCGGTAAATCAATCTCCAAATGTTTTTGCCGGAGTTGATCAAACAGTTAACATTCTTGGCTTTTTCACATTAGATGGCACTGTTTATGACGATGGTCTCCCAAGCTCTGCAACGGTTACCACCACCTGGTCTAAAGTTTCAGGCCCAGGAACTGTGACATTTGGTAATGCGAACACAGTTGATACCACCGCTACTTTTTCACTTGCCGGAACCTATGTATTGCAACTCACAGCAAATGATGGAGTTTTATCTGCAAATGATGCTATGCAGGTGATAGTAAATCCAGTTACTCAAGTCAATCAGCCGCCATCGGTCTTTACGGGAACTGATATTACCGTTGTTTTCCCAAACATTGTAAATTTAAATGGCACCGTTACAGACGATGGTTTACCTAATGGAAACTTCACTACAACTTGGAGTAAGGATTCAGGGTCAGGCACGGTAACTTTCGGAAACAAAAATCAAGTAGACACAACAGCTACCTTTTCAGAACCTGGTTTGTATATTTTGCAACTCACAGCGAATGATGGAATATTATCTTCTAGCGACACAATACGTGTAACAGTTAACACATCTACTGTGGTTAATAAGTCGCCAATCTTAGATAATGGAGTAAATATTATAATTCCAACTCCTAAAACAAGCACAACCAATAAAGACAATGCAAAAAACATTCCTGATATTTCAGCTCCAAAAAATCTTTGCCTAAAAATTAACTTAGAAAAACAAGAAACACACAAAATAAGTTCGGTTGCAATTAGTATAAAAGATCAAACTACTGATAAAATAATTTTCACGGGGATTACTGCAAGCGATGAGCAAGGAAATATCTTACTTGACGACCCTGTTATTCTTTCTGCAACCCCAGGGTCTAATTACACAATCTCGGTAAAACCGGCTACATTCTTTAAAAGAGTCGTCAAGAATATCGATATTGCTTATGCCATTGGAGGCGATTGCATTATTTTGCCATTCTCTCCATTTGGCGATATCAATGCCGACGGTCATATGGGTTTAATAGATTTTCGAGATGCCATTTGGTATTATTTGGGAATTACTGCCAACCCAACACTCGATGAAATTTCGGGGCCAGATTATTTCAGTATCTCTGATATTTTCTCAATGTTTAAAAAGTTTGTGACTTGGAGGCCAGTGGACGATGTAGAATGAGTAAAAATAATGGATTTAATAACAACTATATTTTTTATTTTAATTTTATTGGCAGTATCCGTTGTAATTTTTTTATTGATACAAAAAAAGCCAGAGCAAGAAAAAAAAGATGACAATTCTTTGCTAATGATTCAGCAACAAATAGGTCAAATTGTAAAAGCAGTTGACTCAAAACTTTCTGAATCAAACAAAAATGTTCAAGAACAATTCAAGCATTCAGCCGATATAATAAGAAATGTTACAGAAAAATTAACAAGATTAGATGAAACAAACAAACAAGTTGTAAGCTTTGCCGACCAGCTTCAGGGCTTGCAGGATATTTTAAAAAATCCAAAACAAAGGGGAGTATTAGGTGAATATTATTTAGAAACTGTTTTAAAAAATGTTTTACCGCCAAGTTCTTATCAAATGCAATATTCTTTTTCTAATGGAGAAATAGTTGACGCAGTTGTTTTTATTGATAAAAGAATAATTCCAATTGATTCAAAGTTTTCTTTAGAAAACTATAACAGAATAATAGAAACCAGAGACCCAAATGAAAAAAAGCGTTTTGAAACAGCTTTTATTAACGATTTAAAGCTAAGAATTGATGAAACTTCAAAATATGTAAGGCCAGAAGAAAAAACAATGGATTTTGCTTTTATGTTTATACCGTCTGAAGCAGTTTATTACGATTTATTAATAAATAAAGTTGGCTATATTACAGAAGAAACAAATAACTTAATTTACTATGCTGGCAAGAAAAAAGTTGTAATTGTTTCGCCCACCTCATTTTTAGCTTATTTGCAAACGGTTTTACAAGGATTAAGAAACCAAAAAATTTCAGAAGAAGCTCATTTAATAATTAAAGAAGTTGAAAGGCTAGGCAAACATATGTTTACTTATTCAGAGTATATGAAGCGCCTTGGCCAGCATTTAGATTCAACTGTAAGCAGTTATAATAAAGCTGGCAAAGAACTATTAAAAATAGATAAGGATGTGGTAAAAATAACCGATGGTAAATCTACAATAAAAATTGGCGAAGTTGAAAGCCCTCAAAGAATAATATAATATTAAAGAATAAGTAAGCTTCTAAAAATGAAAAAGAAAAAGAATTTTTATAAAAATTGGCACAGTGATTCAAAACACATTTTTACTCACTGGATAATTTTTATTTTAGTTTCTTTACTGATTATTTCTTTTTTAACTAACAAAATTTATGATATTAGTTTGGAATATGATTTTAAAATTATTAAACAAGTACCAAGAAATAAAACAATTACGCCTGTAAATGTAGACAACGAACCCAATATTATTCAGAAAACAAAAGATTATATAAACTCTATTATAGAATTTTCACCAAAAAGATTACTTTGTATTCCATACGATGGTCATAACGAAGGAATACTTATTGCTAATTTTGACGAAAACGAAAAGTTAATTGGTTGGAGTTGTAATATGGGAAGTCATATGAATTGTACTGCCGGACCAGATGGTATTTGGAAAGAATGCGATTTTCCTCCAAGTGATATGGTTTGGCCAAATCCAGTACCAAAAGAAGCTCTAGATAATCCCAAAATATACGTTTCTCCGTACGAAGAGTTGACTAATGAGTGATTTTTTGCTAATATCATAAATTAGAGAAATAGGAATATTTTTCAACGCCCGCCAAACCCACGGCCAGCCCGAATTGAAAAATATCCTTATTTCTCTAATTTATTAAAAACTATGTTGGCAGTAATTAAAACTGGGGGGAAACAGTATCTTGTTTCACCTGGGGACAAAATAAAAGTGGAAAAACTAGATAAAAAAGAAGGAGAAGAAGTTTCTTTTGCCGATGTTTTGTTGGTTGAAAAAAATAAAAAAATAGAAATAGGGAATCCAAAAGTAAAAACAGCCACAGTGGAGGCAAAAATTTTAAAACATGGTAAAGGAGATAAATTAATTATTTTTAAATACAAAGCCAAGAAAAGATACAAAAGAAAAGTTGGGCATAGGCAATCATTTACTGAAATCGAAATTTTAAAAATTAAAGATTAAAAAATCCGCTTGTTGCGGATTTTTTTTGATAGCTCTTTTACATTAGTCAAAGGGATTGACATGAACACGACAGAAGTAGGTATTACTGTGTATGAAGAAACTAATGTTATTGAATGTCCGAGATGCGCTAAACATTTATCATTTGATGACCTTGTGCAAAAGGAAGGCAATTCTGGATGTATTGCCGGAAAACAATGGCATTCAACATATTACTATTGCGTATGCAATAGTGAAAAAGTGTTAGTTTTTGACTGGGGTGACGGAAGTCATAAGCGGTTAATTAACGGTACAATTGTTAAAAAAGAGTAACTAAGGCCATTCCTAAAGTGACCCGAAGCAATTTGGGTCTTTTTTGTTTTTCGTGTAAAAAGAAGTAATGCAAAAAGAAATTAATTGGCTTTTGAAAGAGAAATATTTTGGAAAGTCGGATAAAGAATTTAAAAAAGATATTAGGCGACTAAAAGCGTGGGAGCCGGTTGATTATGTAATTGGATTTACTAATTTTTTAGATTGTAAAATTGACTTGTCAAAAAAGCCCCTAATTCCAAGGCCAGAAACAGAGTTTTGGGTAAATAAGGCAATTGAAAAAATTAAAATGGATAAAGCTAAAAATATTCATTGTTTAGATATTTTTGCTGGTTCTGGATGCATAGGTATTGCTTTATTAAAGCATATTCAAAATGCTAAAGTGGATTTTGTTGAAAAAGATAAAAATCTATTAAAGCAAATAAAAATTAATTTAAAAATAAATAAAATTGGAAAACACAAATATAAAATAATTCAATCAGATGTTTTTAGTAAGGTGAGTGGGGAATATGACTATATTTTTGCAAACCCTCCATATATTTCTAAAGTGAATAAAAGTAAAATTCAAAAGTCGGTTTTAAAATTTGAGCCAAAGTTGGCATTGTTTGGCGGAAAAGACGGGCTTTTTTATATTAGAAAATTTTTAAAAACAGCCAAAAATTATTTAAATAAAAATGGCAGTATTTATATGGAGTTTGATTCTGTCCAAAAAAAAGAAATTGAAAATATAATTAAAAAATTCAAATACAATAAATACCAATTTTTTAAAGATCAGTATAATAAATGGAGGTATGTAGTTATTTCATAGGTCACTTGATAGAACTTTTAGAAAATAGTAAAATAAGAGATATAGTGGGAATAAAGATATTTTTCAACGCCCGCCAAACCCACGGCCAGCCCGAATTGAAAAATATCCTTATTTCCACTCTCCAATATGAAAAATAAAAAAACAAATTTCTTAGAGCAAGGGCAAGTTGCAAGATTGCTTTTGGTTTTAGCAATAATTATTTTCGTTGCTGCAATAATTGTTTTTGTGGTTTTAAGGGCAACAACTGCGCCTCCACCACCTCCTATAAATGAGCCAACAGTTCCAAAGTCAGTATACGAAACAACATTGGGTGATGTAAAATTTACTTTCCAAGAAGCAAGAGATATGGGTAAAACCTTATTTGGTTCAATGTCTACATCTCCCGACTACCAGAAAAATTTAACTACTACAGAAAAGTTTATAATGGTTAGAATAGGAGCTCAAAACAAAGGAAAAGATAACATACCAGACAGAGTTTGGGATATTGAAAATATAGTTGATTCAGAAGGAAGAAATTATGTGCCTCTAAACAACATAGCAGATGCTTGGTTGCCCGACCCAAACTTGTGTGGCGCTTTATTAAAGCCAGAATTTTCTGCTACTCCTTGTGTAAAAATATACGAAGTATCGAGAGTTTCTACCGGTTTAAAAATAACTGTTTCGGCTTTCAAGAAAGAAAACGCCGGAACTTATGATAGAAATCAAAAAAATAAAGAAACGGCTCTCATAGATTTAATAGTAACACAATAACTACCTATGATAGATAAAAATAAAGAAATTAAACAACCTTCTGGTGAAGGCTTGTCTCCTGAACAAAAAATAGAATTTTTACAAGAAGGAGTAAGAGTACAAGAAAAGGAAAAATCAACAACAGAAGAATCTATTACAAAAGATGCACTAAGGAGAGAAATAGATAAAATGGAGTTAAACGACGATTTGAAACAAGAAGCTGTAGAAAGAGCAAGAACAATTGAAGCTTTAGACGAAGAAAAAAAAGTTAAACATTTATTAGAAATTACCAAAGAAAAAGGCATAGTTTTTGCAGTAAATGTTGCAGACAAAATGAACGACCCTTATGTTTTAGATAATTTTCGCGACATATTAGTTAAGGAGTGGTATACCTATAAACAATTTTTAAGGTAAAAAATTAGTATATGCTTTTATTATACGGACTAGGTTTAATTTTTATTTTGGTTTTAACTGGGTTTGTAATAGCTTTGCGTTTTGAAACAAACAAAAAAAGTGCTATTTTCGGCGGTTTAGAAACCGTTCTTTTTTTGGTTATGATGCCAAAAAATAATTTAAATCAGGACGACTTAATGAAAAAGGAAGAAAAAGTTTTAATTTCTCAAATGGAGCAAATTTTTGCTAATTTTTTGTATTTGAAAAAAACTAAAATTTTTGAAGAGCCGCCATCTGTTGCTTTTGAGATTGCTTCGCAAATTGGCGGCACAGATATTTCTTTTTATGTTTGTGTACCAAAATATTTAGATACCGCTTTTGAAAAATATGTGCAAGGAGTATATCCAAACGCAATTGTAGAAAAAATTCCCGAAGATTACACTATTTTTGAGCCACAAGGGGTTACAGCTGGAGCATATTTAAAATTAAAAGAAAATCCATTATTTCCAATTAGCACTTACCAGAATTTAGAAAAAAATCCTCTCTCAACTATTACTAATAATTTAAGTAAAATTTCGTTTGACGAAGGAGCTGCTATTCAAGTAATTATCAGGCCGTTAGCGGGCTTTAATTTAAAAGAAAAAGGAGAGAAAGTTTTAAAAAAAATTAGGGAAGGTAAGTTGGCTCGGGTTGCCATTGCCGAAGTTTTTCAATTAGGTTTTTTAAAAATTATTGGAGAACTATTTAAAGGCCCAGAAAGTGTAAAAAATAAAGATGGGTTAGAAGATGTAAAAAATAAACAGCAAGGAATTGACCAAAAAGTTTATGATGCCATTCAAAGTAAAATTCAAAAGCAATTATTTCAAACAAATATAAGAATAATGACTTCTGCAAAAACTGGAGCCAGAGCCGAAGAAATTTTGGGGCATTTGCAAAGTTCGTTTTCGCAGTTTTCGCTTTCAGCCATAAATAGCTTAGAGCCAAAGAATGTATACAAAGCAGAACTTAAAAAATTGGTTTATGATTTTAGTTTCAGAAATTTTGACCCAAAACAAGCTAATATTTTAAACTTAGAAGAGTTATGCAGTATTTATCATTTCCCAACACATTTTATTGAAACGCCATATATTAAGTCGGTAAAATCAGGAGAAGCGGCTCCACCTTCTGATTTACCGGAAAAAGGCGTTAATTTAATTGGTAAAGCTATTTTTCGCGGTGATGAAAAAAAAGTTTATTTTGCATCAAGAGAAGATAGAAGAAGGCATTTTTATGTTATTGGTCAAACTGGTACTGGTAAAACCACTTTACTAAAAGAAATGATAAGGCAAGATATTGAAAATGGCGAGGGTGTGGCTGTTGTAGACCCTCACGGTGAGTTAATTGATGGTATTTTATCGTATATACCAAAGTCCAGAGTTGACGATGTAGTTTTATTTGAGCCTTTTGATTTAGAAAGACCCGCCGGCTTAAATATGCTTGAATACGATACTCCAGAACAAAAAGATTTTGCTGTACAAGAAATGATAGCTATTTTTTATAAATTATTTCCTCCAGAAATAATAGGCCCAATGTTTGAGCACTATATGAGAAATGCAATGTTGGCTTTAATGGCCGACAAAGACAACCCAGGCACTTTGGTTGAAATTCCAAAAATGTTTACTGACCCAGCGTTTTTACAAGAAAGGTTGGCTAAAGTAACAGACCCCATTGTTAAAAACTTTTGGTTAAAAGAGTGGGCGCAAACCACAGGTAACGCAAAATCGGATATGTTGGGCTATGTAGTTTCTAAAGTTGGCAGGTTTATTGAAAACGAAATGATGAGAAATATTATTGGGCAATCGCATTCTAGTTTTGATTTATCAAAAATAATGGATGAAGGAAAAATCTTTTTGGCAAATTTATCAAAAGGCATGACTGGAGAAGTAAATAGCTCTTTACTTGGTTTAATTTTAGTTTCAAAAATGCAAATGGCAGCCATGAAAAGAGCCCGAATTTCAGAAGAAGAAAGAAAAGATTTTTATTTATATGTTGATGAGTTTCAAAACTTTACAACCGACAGTATTTCAACAATTTTATCTGAAGCCAGAAAATATAAATTAAACCTAATAATGGCTCATCAGTACATTCCTCAGCTTACCGACCAAATCAAAAACGCTGTTTTTGGAAATGTTGGCACAATTGGGTCTTATCGCATTGGAGCAGAAGACGCCGAATTTTTAGAAAAACAATTTGAACCAGGGTTTTCAAGGTTTGACTTGGTAAATCTTGATAACTTTACTTTAATTATAAAAATGATGATAAACAATAAAACATCAACTCCATTTAAAATAAATGCAGTAAAACCCACAAAAGGCAGGATAGAAATTGTTGAAGCAATTAAAAAAATCTCAAAATTAAAATATAGCAAAACAAAAGCAATAGTTGAAGCAGAGATTAATCAGAGGTCATTTACCTAAACTCCTTAAAATTATACTCTTTTTACGTATTCGCCGGTTTCGGTGTTGATTTCAATAGTGTCGCCTTCTTCAATAAAGAGGGGAACTTGTATTTCAGCCCCCGATTCTAATAAAGCCGATTTAGTTCCTCCTTGAGCTCGGTCGCCCTTAACACCTGGGGGCGATTCTTTAACTTTAAGTTGCACCTTAATTGGAGCTGTAATATTAATTATTTTATTGTCAAAAAGTATACCCTCTACAAGAGAGTTGGGTTTAAAAAACTTAGCTTGTTTACCAATTTGGTCTTCGGTAAAAGAAAAGCGATTTTTATTGTCGTTCTCTTCACAAAAAAAATAAATGCCTTTGTTGGAATATAAAAATTTAATATTTTTCTTTTCTAATTCAGCTTCATCAAAAACATCTCCTTGCTGGAAGTTTTTTTCTTTTACAGTACCCGAAATAAGATTTTTAATTTTACTTTGAATAACCGGCCTTCTTTGGGCCATTTTTAAAAGCTGGGCTTCTAAAACTTCCCATGGCTGGTTTTCATAAATAAATCTAGCCCCTTTTTTTAAATCTGTATGTGTCAACATAACGAATTTTTAATTTTTAATTTTAAATTTTTAATCAATTTTTTAATAAATTAATTTTTAAAATATTTCAAATTGAATTCAAATTACAAATTTCAAACTTCAAATTACTCAACAACTTTCCACTCAATTAGATTTTCTTTATCGGCAAATTCCAGCCATTCGCCGTATTTTGAAATCACAAACCATTTTTTCTTTGTTTCACTCCACACCATTGGATTTCCTTTGTAAAATGGTTTTTTAACTATTTCTTTTGGTTTTAGTTTGTCTAACTCAAGCCACTTTTTAAAAACGGTTTCAATGGCGTAATCAAGTTTTCTGGAATTTGCCCATTGTGAAACTTTATTAATTGCTTCTTTGGCTTTTTGAGTGGAACCAGCCAACTCTAAAAGCTGTTTTGCCGGTTTTGTAAATCTTGAATATATTATCTTTCTTTTTTTAGCATTTTCTTTGAGTTCTTGCAAGGATAATCCTTTTGATTCAAAAAAATAAGTAATAATTTGGCGAATTGCAGTCTCTTCTTTTAGTTCTTCGTAGTATTTTATTTTGCCCTTTTTTATATATTCCTCAATTTTTTTTGCTGTGCTTTCGCCAATGTCTTTTATTTCTTTTATACCCAAAATGCCTTTTTCTTTATAAATATCAGAAATATCAGTTTTCAGTAATGTTAATGCCTTAACAGCTTTTTTGTAAGCGTTAATTCTAAAAAAAGTTTCACCCCTAATTTCTAAAAGCTTTGCTATATCCTCAAAAATTCCTATTAATTCCTTGTTCATACTTTGATTTTAGCTCTTTTTGTGCTAAAATTCAACTTATATCGCTACGCTAAATTGCTATTTATGAAAATTCATTTTGTGGGAATTGGGGGCATAGGCATTTCGGCTTTAGCTCAATATTATTTATCAAAAGGGCACATTGTGAGTGGGTCGGATTTGGCATTGTCGGAAGTTACCGAATTTTTAAAAGAGAAGGGGATTAAAATTACTATTGGCCCGCATTCAGAAAATAATTTGAGTAAAGATGCTAATTTGGTTATTTATAGCCCGGCAGTTACTCTAAGTAATCCTGAATATAAAAAAGCCAAAGAATTAAACATTAAATTGCAAAGTTATCCTGAAGCTCTTGGGCAACTAACAAAACAATATTTTACAATTGCTATTTCTGGCACTCATGGAAAAAGCACTACAACATCAATGACTGCTTTGGTTTTGTTAAAGGCGGGGCTCGACCCAACTGTTATTGTGGGCACAAGGCTTAAAGAATTTGGTAATACAAACTTTAGAGCTGGTAAGAGTAATATACTGATAATTGAGGCAGATGAACATTTTGCTTCATTTTTAAATTATTGGCCAAAAATTATTGTGTTAACAAACATTGAAAAAGAGCACCTAGATTATTATAAAAACTTAAATAATATTAAGAAAACCTATAAAACATACTTAAGTCACTTATCAAAAGAAGGTATTTTAGTAGCAAATAAAGAAGACAAAAATATTAATAAAATAGCAAAAAAAGGAAATTATGAAACGGTGTTTTATTCAATCAAACAAAAAGAGTCAAAAAAATTAAAAAGAATTTTAAAAATTCCTGGCAAACATAATGTTTACAATGCGTTAGCTGTAGTTACGGTAGCAAGAATTTTAGGAGTTCAAGATAAAATATCTTTTGATGAACTTTCAAAGTATAGGGGGTCATGGAGAAGATTTGATTTAAAGCAGGGGAGAGCTGGAACTAAGAAAATTATAGTTATTTCTGATTATGGCCACCACCCAACAGAGGTTTTGGCAACATTAAGAGCAACGCGAGAAAAATACCCAACCAAAAAAATTTGGTGTGTTTTTCAACCACATCAGCACCAAAGAACTTATTATTTATTTAAAGATTTTGTAAAAATATTCAGGTCTTTGGCAATAGACAACATTCTAATTACCGATATTTATGATGTTGCTGGAAGAGAAGTTCAAAAAATTAATTCTGAAGTAAGTTCAGAAAAATTAGTTAAAATTATAAATAAGAGTAATGTTAATTATTTTTTATTAAGCGAAGTAGAGAATTATATTAAAGAAAACATTAAAAGCGGAGATGTTCTAATAATTATGGGAGCAGGAGACATTTATAAACTTGCTGATAAGTTTTAATTTTTTAAAAAATAGGTATAATAGAATCAATATATGATAAACACAAATAGTGAAAAAATAAACGAAATATTAAGCAGGGGAGTGGAAGATATTTTTGAAAAAGACAGCCTTGAAAAGAAGCTTAAATCGGGGAAACAATTGAGGGTTAAGTTTGGTATTGATCCTACTTCACCAGATTTACATTTAGGCCATTCAATACCTTTAAGAAAATTAAAACAATTTCAAGACCTTGGTCACAAGGTGGTTTTGCTTATAGGAGATTTTACCGCAACCATAGGTGATCCA
>Ga0209542_10016393_pt1 | contig 12300 bp, 11 predicted proteins | sample RifCSPhighO2_01_FD_184028 | JGI IMG/M metagenome (GOLD analysis project Ga0209542, IMG submission 184028) | Soil microbial communities from Rifle, Colorado - Rifle CSP2_plank highO2_0.1 (SPAdes) (version 2) | ecosystem: Environmental > Terrestrial > Deep subsurface > Rock core/Sediment ...
ATTTTGTTGTTACCTGCACGTGTTTGAAGTTGTTTCCGATTGAGCTTCCGTAGTTGTTGTACATTTTTTACCTCCGATAAGTTTATTTAGTTCGAGAAAGTTACAACTACATCTGTTTATTTTTCAGGGAGTTGCAACAAACTCTCCCTGAAAGTAATATTTTTTAGAATAAATAAGTACGCAATTCATCCGTTAGCTAAAGCTTAACGGATTTCTTGCTAACATTTAATTAATGCTAATAACTCTTTGGATATTCTTGGTTTTCCATTGACTATGGGATAATAATATGGGAGGATGACTGATTCAATATTATTTATTTTAATTATCAGCTTGTTTTTGAACTCCATTTTATTTAATGCTTTTCCTCTTGTTATTTCATGAACGACAAAAACAGCGTTATCTGTTGAGAATTGCTTTTTTCCTAAATTCCTTTCTTTTCCTTTAACGAATTTTGTCAATTCCTTCTTCGTTCTCTTTTTTGGAGGATAATCTCCAAGAATTCCCCCAAAGATAAAATATTTGAATTTCTTTGCACTTTTTGGCACCAGGGTTTGCTTTGCTTCTGGATCAAGAACGCAAGAATTCTTTAAGTCTAAGTCTTTTACTGATTTTTCGATGACTTTGCCGTATTTTTTTAATTCTCTTACTGCCTTGCTATTTTGTTTTATGTTCGTAAACCATAAATTGCTTTGCCCGACTATTTTGCTTATTGAGTTGTATTCCATCAAACACCAGGGATAAACCTCTTTTTCAAGATGTTCGATAACATAGATTTGCTTCATTTATCAATGAGATAAACATGATTAATAAATATTAATGTTTGAATTTACGCATTATTTATATACTTGGAGTTTTATGGGCTTCTATGTTTGAAAGAAAAAAAATTGGTGTAGCCCTGGGAAGCGGGGGTATGAAAGGACTCGCTCATATAGGTGTTTTGAAGGTGCTGGAAGAGCATAAAATTCCGGTTGATTTTATATCTGGAACAAGCATTGGGGCAGTCATAGGGGCGTTATATGCTGCGGAGCCGAATGCCAAAAAATTAGAAAAGATTGCATTGGATCAAAAATTAAACTCGCTGTTTGATTATACTTTGTCCAGATATGGATTAATAAAAGGAGAAAAAATTGAAAAATATCTCAAGGAAAAACTTGACAATGTAAGCTTTAAAGAATTAAAAATCCCATTATTTGTAACTGCTTTTGACCTCGAAGAAAAGAGAGAAATCATATTCAGCAAAGGTGATGTTGCAAAGGCTGTCAGGGCCAGCATCGCTATTCCGGGGATATTTTTCCCGGTCGCAAATAACAAAGAAATGCTCGTTGATGGGGGTGTTATAGATCCAATTCCTATAAAAATACTGAGAAAAATGGGGGCAGATATTGTCATTGCCGTAAATGTAAATAAAATGCAGGAGAGGCCCCCAGTGTTAAATGAAGTGGCAACCACTAAAGCCGGGAAAAAAAAGATTCCTTCTATTCTTGAGAATGCCCTTACTTCTATTGGAATGATGGGTTCTGAATCCTCAAGAGCAGACCTGGATGCAAATAAGGCAGATTTAGCAATAAATGTAAATTTGGAAAAAATTAATATGTTTGAATTTAAGAAAACGAAATTTATCATAGAAAAAGGGAGAATGGCTGCTGCCAAGTCATTGAACGATATAAAGAACATCGCAGAACCAAGCCCTTTTAAATTTTTCCTACAAGAATTGAATCCAAAGAAAAATGTTGAAAAAATAGTCAGGAGTGTAAAAAAGACTATTGCAAAAGCAAAAGAACTTGACTAGTTCATTTCTGCCAGTCATTGTGATCTTTAACTGTTTGACATAACTCTTTTAAACTCTTTGATATGGTGATTTTGAGGGGTATTTTGAAAAAACTGGCAATAACTGGAGTGCTTGGCTTGTCAGCCTTGTTATTTGAAGGATGTGCAACAACGAGAGATAAACAAGAAGTGATGCTTCCAGATTCATTTAGACCAATAAAATTTGCAGAAAAATTAGAAATAAACACAAATAATATATATAGATTAATTGTAAAAAAAAGTGAAGTGGATGGTATAAAAGACCTTAGGAAGTTAATGGAGACATCTTATAATGAAGAGCAATATGCCTACTTTGGAACATTGGGGTTGTGGATTGAAATAGGAGAAAATGAGAGTCTCGTTTTTGATTTCCGTCTTTATAATAGAGGAGTGCCCTATTTTCAAAATCATGTTAGTGAAGACTCGGACTATTTAAAGTGCTTGGCAAGACTGGATAAGAAAATAACGTTATTTCATATCCATCCTTCAGGAGAAAGGGCTTTTCTGAAACATCTTGCTGAAACTGCTGTTAAAATAGGTAATAATGAAGAGCAAATTAGAAAAATGGTTGATTCTATGAAAATCTTGTCCAGATTATCATTTATGCAGTCTGATTCAGATGTAAGACATGACATAAAAGGTTTACAGAATCTTTATAGAATTCATCCTGATGGCGAGTTTAAGGCATGCATAATATCTTTTTCCGGGATAGGAGAATTTTATTTTTCAGATGAAGGAAAAAAGTATGTCGGTTCCTATAATGAGGCGAATCTAGATTCTAGAGTGTATCAGGCATTAAGAACGAAAAATACCTTAGTAGATAATTTATATGGTACAAAACTGCCGCGAAAAATGCATTTTGGAAACAAATATACAAGATTTAATTACATAAGCTGGGATTATTTTGATAAGAATTGACTATCCCTTCACAACAGCTTATTACCCTTTCACAACAGCCAAAGGCTTAAATCTAGCAACAAGACTGCCTATTCCAAGCTCGTCTGAAACACGCACAACTTCATTGACATCTTTGTATGCTTCGGGAGCTTCTTCCAATGCTCCTTTGACGCTTCCTGCTTTTAACATAATATCCTTGCTTTCTAAGTCTTTTTTTAAATGAGATTCTGTTATTTCCTGTTTTGCCCTTGTTCTACTCATGACACGACCTGCTCCATGCGCAGTTGATGCAAAACTAAGAGATTCGGCTTCTTTTGTTCCAACAAGAAGATAGGAATAAGTCCCCATGCTTCCAGGAATAATAATCGGAATTCCTTCTCTGCTTCTAGTTGCTCCTTTTCTATGAACGCATAATGTTTGTTTCTTTCCATTAATCGTGAATTCTTCAAACTTAGCGATATTGTGAGCAACATCATAAATCAATTCAAGTTTTGCCTTTGGAAAGAATTTCAGGAAGGCCTTTCTTATCATAGCAGTGATTACCTGCCTGTTTGCAAAGGCAAAATTGGCGGCAGCATTCATTGCTTCCTTATAATCTATTCCTAATTTTGAGTTGATTGGAGCACAAATCAATTCCCTGTCAGGAAGATTCTTCCAGCCATATTCTTTTTCCATTTTCATTATGTAATCGCTTGCAGTCTGATGTCCTAATCCTCTGCTTCCGGTATGAATCATTACTGTTATCTGTCCTTTTTCGTTTATTCCAAATAGTTTGGCAGTTTTTTCATCAAAAATGGATTCTACTTCCTGAACTTCAAGGAAATGGTTTCCCGCTCCAAGAGTGCCTAATTGGTCTCTTCCCCTTGATTTGGCTTTCTGAGATACTTTATCAGAGCTAGCTCCTTTGATACTTCCAGAATCCTCAATATGATTCAAATCGTCATTAATTCCGTAACCATTTTCAACAGCCCATTTAGCTCCATTAGTCAATACTTCATCTAGCTCTTTATCAGATAGCTTTAATCTTCCGCCATGCCCAACTCCGCTAGGAACTGCTCTTGATATTTCATGTAAAACTTCTTTTCTCTTTTTCAGAAATTCAGATTTTGTCAGGTTTGTTTTCATAAGACGAACGCCACAATTAATATCGTAGCCCACTCCTCCGGGGCTAATAATTCCCTTATTTAAATCAAATGCAGCAACACCACCAATACTAAATCCATAGCCTTGGTGGGCATCGGGCATTGAAATTGATTTTCCAACAATACCTGGTAGTTGGGCCACATTTTTTACCTGTTCGAGAGTTTTATCATTTTTTATATCTTTTAAAAGTTTCTCTGAGGCGAAGACTATTCCGGGGACAACCATTTTTCCTTCTTTCTTTATTTCATATACGTTTTCCTTGAGCTTTTTGATTTCCATGAAAGATGAAGAAAATTGAGGTTTATTAAAGTTGGGTATTTTTATTCTCAAACATCCAAGACCATCTGGGCTTCCCAAATGTCTTTTCCCTTTAATTTTATCTTTTTGACATGCATTTCAGCATAGGTTGCAGCCTTAACCCCTTCTAGATTATATTTTTTAATATCATCCCCATATAGTTCTGCTTTAAGATTAAATCCTCTAAGCTCTATCTTTGCTTTTGAAACTACAAAACCCGTATCAAGCAGATAAATAAGCTCGTCTACAAAATTGTAAAGAAGAGATTCATAATCATTTCCATGCACGCTTATTACTTTGCCTTTCTTTGAATCTATCTTTTTACCTCTGGAGACAAAGCTAGAAAAGGCAAGAACACATGACTCAAACAAGTTATTTATTGTCTCTCCATATGCCCTAAATTTGATGTCTGCTGTATGCTCAAGAAATTCAAATTTCTTTTCCTGACCTTCTTTATTAACCATAAAATTTAGAATTAATTAGAGTATTTAAACAATAACTTCATCCATGAAAAATGTTTGATGTTTAATTAAATTTATATACGCGAATTTCTATTTCCTCTGATGAAATTAGGTGATGTAATTCTGCTAATTGTATTGGTGGCAGGTCTGGGTGTAGGGCTTTACTTTTTCTTTTATTATCTGCCTATCGGAACTCCGATTGAATACAAAGAGTTCAGGGCAAATATTAATAATTATGCCAATATTAGCTCGACAAGCCAGCAGTTCTATCCAAATATGAGATATAGAAATAAACAAATAAGCTATTCCATAGAAAGACGATGCGACCAAGAGAGGGAGGCGGATATGGAAAAGGCTTTTTCTGTTTTATCAGCTGAAACATCTTTGGAGTTTTATCCTTCAAATACCAACCCTGAAATAATTATTTTATGTTCTGAAATAGCGCCGACTCCCGAAGAAAAAGATCACTTTGTGGCTGGAGAGGGCGGACCAAGTGAAATAATTAACACAAGCATACTTTCCGTTATAATGCTCGGCAAGATTTCCTTGTATAGGGCAGATGATTGCAATGAGCCAAAGGTTGCACTGCATGAACTTTTGCACGCGCTTGGGTTTGACCATAATAATAATCCTGGTAGTATAATGTATCCTGTAACAAATTGCAAACAGGAAATAGACCAAAGCATAATAGATGACCTAAATAGACTTTATGGCATTCTGTCTTTGCCAGATTTAGTAATAGATAAGATTGATGCAAACAAAACTTCCAAGTATATTAATTTTGAGATTTCTATTGCAAATTTAGGATTAAAAGATTCTTCAGGTTCAAAACTAGAATTATATTCCGGGGATGAAATAGTGAAAGAGTTTGATCTTGGTGGTATAGAGCTTGGAAGAAAAAAAATACTTACTGTAAGCAACCTTTTTCTTGGTGGAAATTCGAATAACCTTAAATTTGTTGTTGTAACGAGTGAAAGCGAGATATCTAAGGAAAACAATGTGGCTGATATAAGTGTAAACTAACGATACTAACAGCCCCTAAACATCAAAAATCATAGATCTTTGCAGCCTAAAAGTTAAGGCAGTAACTTTTAAATATAGCTTTCTTCTAATTCTATGGGGATGAGGATTGACAAATAAATGGCTGATAAAGACATCATAATAAGCGAGAAACTGGACTACCGAGGTCTGGTGAAGTTTTCTGATTTGTATCAGTATGCCCATTCTTGGTTTATGGAAGAAAATTATGGGGTTATAGAGGAGAAATATTCTGAGAAGGTATCTGGAAACAACAAGGAAATAGACATTGAATGGAAGTGCACTAAACCAATGGGAGACTATTTCAAGATAGAGCAGAAATTAGTATGGGAGATAAAGGGATTGGTGGATGTTGAAGTTGAGATAGATGGAAAGAAAACGAAAATGAATCAAGGGCAAGTAAAGATAACTTTTAAGGGAGCAATAATAAAAGATTATAGCAGCAAATGGGACAGATCTCCGTTTAATAGATTTCTAAGAGACACTTACAACAAGTTCATAATCCCCCAGAGAATAGATGCAATGGAAGACAAAATAAAGGCAGATATAAGATCATTAAAGGATGATTTGAAAGCTTATCTTGATTTGAGCGGAAAAAGATGATTATTCTTTCATTTTAAAGATGATTGCAAATTACCATAATATTTATAAAATAGGTCCTTTTCAAAGAAATATGAAAAAGGGCATCTTGTTGGTTGTTGTGATTGTGTGTTTGCTTGTTTTGCCTTCTGTTAGCGCATTGCAGGTTGAAAAAATTGATAAGGGCAGTGTTGTGATAGCTGAATTAAGCAATCCTGCTATTTTTGACTTTGCTATAACCAGCGCAGAAGCAGATACATTTGAGATTTATTCTTTCTTAGATGTCACGTTCAGCCCGAGAGGAACATTTGATTTGCCTGTTGGAAAGAGCACAACTGAAATAAAGGTTTATCCTGGAAAGGATTTGAGAAGGAATCTTGGAGTCTACAAATTTCAATATGAATTAAAGGGGCAAAAGTCCGGAATATTCAAAGATTTCTTAGCAATAAGAATTGTTGAACTTGGAAGTGTTATCACTATAAATGCCGAGCCACTAAAACCCTCAGATAAGCAATTGGCCTTTTCTTTGAAAAACAATGAAAATACAAATGTTGATAATATGGATGTTCATTTGGAATCCGCTTTCTTTAATTTTGATAAAAAAATATCACTCAAGCCATATGAAAAAGTTGATTTTAATATAACTATGGATAGAAATAAAACTGCTTCGTTGCTTGCAGGGAAGTATATCATAACAGCAAATGTTCAACTTGAAAAGGCAAAGGCTAAAGTAGAAGGAATATTAGATTATTTTGAGGAGAACAGCATTTCAGTTGATAAAACAAGTTCTGGAATAGTAGTCAGAAAAAATGTAATAACAAAGACTAATACGGGAAATGTTCAGGCTAAGGCGGCCATAGATATTAAGAAGGATGTTTTATCAAGATTGTTTACAGTTTATTCCATAGAACCGATGACAAGCGACAGAAAAGGCCTCACGGTTAATTATCTTTGGGAAAAAACCCTAAATCCCGGGGAAGCGTTTGCAGTTACAAGCTCTACTAATTATACTTTGCCATTGATATTGATAATTCTTGTTGTTTTAGTTATAGTCTTCGCTAAAATATATTCATTGCAAGCCTTAAGCGTAAGCAAGAGAGTTTCATATGTAAAAACCAAGGGCGGGCAGTTTGCATTGAAAGTTACATTGCACGTTAAGGCAGGAAAGCATACAGATAATATACAAATCATTGACAAGCTTCCAGAAATGACAAAAATATATGAGAAATATGGAAGACTTCCTGATAGGATAGACCATGCAACAAGAAGATTGTTCTGGAACATACCTAGATTGAATGCTGGAGAAGAGAGAGTATTTTCATATATCTTATATTCTAATCTCAACATTGTAGGAAGGTTTGAGCTTCCGGCGGCATCGGCCATTTTCGAAAGGGAAGGAAAGAGCGTTGAAGTCTTCTCCAACAGGGCGTTCTTTGCCATTGCCACCACCAAAAGAGAATATTAAAAACCTCAGACAATATACAAGAATATTAAAATATAATTCGTAGCATAGTGCTAAGTAAACCTTGTATCTTAACATTTTATTGAAGAGATTTAGGAGAGCAAATCACATAATTATGTATAAAAATAATGAATTTTTCCATTAAACCGAACTTACTGAAAAAGAATATAACTGTCAACCATGTTAAGTTTGATAGTTGACTTAACGCATAGAAAACATTTAAAAGATGACAATATATTCTCTCTATGTTGGATGAAACCAACGTGCCCCCCTATAGCTCAATGGTAGAGCACTCGGCTGTAGACATTTATTGTCTAACACAGACATTCCTGAAGGGGAAGTGGATGAAGTGTGATAAGATTCTCCTGGTAGCAGGAGAAAGTTCGACAGAACCCGGGTTACCCCAGTCCGATTCTGGGTGGGGGGATTAAGTTCATTTTGTCGTTGATAAAATGCGATTTTGGTCCAAAAATGGGACCAGAGTCGGAGTATTATGTAATGAATTTAAGGAGCGAGTGACTTGGTTTTTTTATTTTAGAAAGGGTTAAAAAGTAGATTCTACTTACGAGAATATGAAAATATTTGAGATGATTAAGGAACAAAATTCCTATGTAAAACTACCAATTTACTTCGCTTTTGTTTTTACATTCATTTGGTCTTTATTCCAACTAGCGGGAATTTATATTTTTGGGATTAGAGGAGGATTTCTTCCATTTTATAGCCTATATTTAGTGTTTGGATATGGCTATTTAATCAATGTTATTATTTTTGCTTTTATAGGATTTCTTCTCGGTCTTTTTAGCCATCTATTCAATAAGAAGTGGTGTGATAAAAATTACCTAAGACTTGCCTTGCTCATTTCACTGTTCTTTAGTTTAATCTTCCTTATTAGATTAGTAATAGTGACCAACGCCTCTGCTGGCGAAGGTTGGGGTGCATTATTTGCTCTAAAGTTTGTGATTATGGGGATTCCAATCGGTTTCGTCCTTTCTTTTTCTATTTTCAGCCCGATTATATTGTCGATAAAAGGAGCTTATGCTAATTTAGAAGAAAATTCAAGAAAAACTATTAACAAAATTGCTATTTGTACAATGTTTATAGTGATAGTCCTTTACTTGCTTTCTTCTTTGTTTAATTATTCCGCGATTGCGATTGCAGAATCTTCATGTCAAGGTTTACCGAAACCAAGAAGTATTGATTTAAGCATTAATGAAATAAAGGTTTTTGAAGATTACTTAATTTTAAGTGGCGCAGGATTACCAAACAAAAAAGAGGTTTATGACAATTATGCAATTGAGAATGGGATAAATATTGAGGAAAATGGATACGCTATCTTTCCAACTTATGACGATTGGGGCAATTATCGTGGAACCACATATGATTATTATTATAACTATAATTTAACTGTCCCTTGGTTGTTGGCACTTAAAAAAACTATAAACAACGAGACCTTAGAGTATGAACTAGTTACTAAAGCTATTGGGGAGAAGCGTGCGACTCAAGATCCGCTAACATTGGACGACTTAATAAATAATCTGGCTTACACACAAGCAAATACAAAAGGATCTCCTGCACCAACAATCGGTGCGCAGGGCGAATTATCAGATTACATTGACAGGAAAGGCATTTCTGCAGAAAAGCTAACTGAGTTATTTTCAAACGTCTGTTTCCCAGAAGAATCTCGCGCTTATTTCATTGCGCTGGCCGATAATCGGGCCGGAAGGGATTATTATTCATTAGATGATGTTAGATTAATTGTTAAAAAGGCAAAAGAATCAGTCAAATACTTCAGAGATACAAAAAACATACAAAGAGCGGAATGGAACATAAATCACATGGATTATTATGTATACTTTGTTTCGGGTGGTTATGGGCGATACGGAAATAGGACGGAATTAATAAACGGATTGTGCTGTGCAAATACTGACTGTTGCTTAGAAGGAGGATATGAGGATATAATGGACAACTCAACACATGTCCTCTGGAGTTGCAGGGGATTAAATGGCGGATTGAATGTGAATTGCTCTGGACTTATTCGTTAAATACCCCTCAATTTCTTTCTAAAAACCCTAACTGTTACAGAATTGCTCTGATCTGGGTGGGGGGATTCATGCTTCTAGAAATTCAATATATCTATAGTGAAAACGTAAGTAAATGAACCAAAATAGCACGTCTTTCCCTTGATAGTCAAGACATCTTTGGTAAGATATTAATGTCATTGACTATAATAGAACAGAGCTATAAAACCGAAAACCTTAAATACTAAGTGTTTATTATTTATATAAAGGAAGGTTAATTTATCATAATTAGAGATAATTAGAAGTAATTATTACTAAGTAAAATGGAAAAGGGAGTCAAAGTTAAAAAATTTTTATTGGAAATTCCGGAAGAAATTTGGAATAAATGGAAAAATACAGTTCCCCGTTCTATTTCTTTAAATAAAGCGTTGATTGAACTATTAAAAAAGAAGGGAGAAAAAGATGAAAGCCAAAAGGGATAAAAAATCTATGAAAAAAAGAGTAATGATAACGCTTTTACTAGCTATTTTATCTATTTTCATTATGGGCTCTTTTATTTTTTTCGTTACAAAATCGACTGATAATTTAAGTATATCCAACTTAGTAATATTAAGAGAATCTGTAAAAAATCTTTCAGAATTGAAATGTGAAGAGTTTGAAGAAGATATTTGGTGGAGTAGCGATATTGTTCATAATAGTGCTGGCTCAACAGTCTATTACACATGGAAACCAAAAAATTTATGCAATGAAACAAAAAGCGAAAATTGTTTTTTGCAAAAGGTAATTGTAAACAGTAGAACAATTTATCTAAGCACTAATGATAAAAAAATTGATGTAAAAAACTATGTTCAAATTTCAAGCTTGGATAAAACAGAATATAAGAGTCCGGAGAAAGGGAATTATAATATTTATCTTGCTTATGGACAATCAGAAGGAATTGAAGGAATTGAAAATAAATGGTATTGTGGATATGAAAAAAGTGATTCATATGAACTAATTAAATCGAATTCAAAATGCATATTAACTAACAAGCTTACAAGTAGTTCCGGATATTTCGGGATAAAGGTGTATGCTTCTCAATCTTCAATAGTTGATATTTTCAAGATTAAATATATTTTATGCTGGAAATAAAAATGAATAAAAGAAATTTAATCAAAAAGAATAATATCTTGATTTTTATGATATTTAGTCTTGGAGCCTTTATATTTTTAATATGGACTTCAGAGCAAGTGTCTGCAGCAAAGGCAGATCAATTTTATTATGAAAATTATACTTGTGAGAATTTCACTGATATTGTTGGATTGACGGCTATGTCTGCAAAAACTGTGGCCACATCTTCGTATTATAATTGGAGCATGGGCACTTCTTGTCCAGGAACAAAAGGTTGTGATCTTCTTTCTATATACACTTATACGAGGTATGTTAACATTGTTGATAGCACAAATATGCCAGTTGGAGGAAGCTATACTCAAATTGGAAATAAAACAGAATCACCAGTATCCGCCTGGACAGGAATCAGATATGCTAGTTATAATGACGCTCCGGTTAATGACACGGCGCTCGGTCCACGATGGGAATGCGCAGCCATTACATCTCCAAATAATACATGCAGTGTATTGGAGAAAGGATTTAACAATCGTTCAATAAACTATTCTGTTCGATTGTATGCAGGTTATGGCGGCGGAGCAAATAAATGGAGAGTTCTTATTGATGTCTTTAACATAAGATATCCATGGTGCTGGACACCAATTATTTCTGATGCGAAGGTTTCTCCTGAAAGTGAAGATTATAACACTCAATTCACTTTTACAATTAATGTTACGAATCCCATAGCAACAACAAATGTTTCTTTATGGACAAGGACTGTCGGAGGAAGTTGGACTTTTGTAAGCTCTCGGACGTGTACAAATTGTAGTAGACAAAATTTAACATTCACAAAAACATTCACTTCGGGCGATATTGGAGACCAGGAATTCAAGTTCAATGCAACAGATAATCAAGGATTTAGTACCCAAGCTGGAAATCCTTCAACTCTTGGAACAAGAACAAATGAATGCATAGATTCTGGAAATGATTGCGTGTTTACGATAACAAATGTTGTTGTATCATCGGGAGCTCCCACTCTTGAATATGAAACAGTTAATGGAGTTACTTCTGAAGCTACAGAAGGGTGGGGAAAGCCAAACTGGGTATTTAGTGTAAACGTAAGCAATCCGGCAGGGGGAGCAGGAAATATATCTTTAAATCTCAGTATCAATACTGGATCTGGTTTTGTAAAAAAGGCAAATTCCACCTGTTTTGCTCCATGCTCAACTCCGGCAAATTTCACATTTTATCTTAATCTTAGCTGTTCTGATATTTCAGGTACTGCTCAATATAGATTTACAGCCACAAATTTAAATGGCACTTCAACTACAACACAATCCTTCATAATCGAGAAAGATGACATAACATTTGAGCATGTTCTTGGAAATGGAAGCATTGCAAACAGATCTGGAGAACAGCTTGATGGATTTGAGCTGAGAGTGTTTGACAATGATAATAACACTTATATTATGAATAATACAAATATCACTTTCAGTGTTATGAGAGATTCTTC
>Ga0209542_10016394_pt1 | contig 12300 bp, 17 predicted proteins | sample RifCSPhighO2_01_FD_184028 | JGI IMG/M metagenome (GOLD analysis project Ga0209542, IMG submission 184028) | Soil microbial communities from Rifle, Colorado - Rifle CSP2_plank highO2_0.1 (SPAdes) (version 2) | ecosystem: Environmental > Terrestrial > Deep subsurface > Rock core/Sediment ...
CATTGCGTATAGTGGGGAAGTCTTTGCCAGCAACGCGTAAGAAGTTGACAAAGTAATGCCCTGGTGCTGAAATTTGGTATACAGGCTGGCTTGAGGTGCCAGTGCCGCAAGGCGTGGAGGTTCAAGTCCTCTCCAGGGCACCAGAACAGAACTTAACGACATAAATTTGATCGTAGAAACTCCCGAAAAAAATATGACCCAAACTGGCCTCACAAGCAAAACTGTCATTACCGTCGTCGCGGGCATGACTGTCATAGTCGCCTTCTTTCTTTTTTGGAAAAGTTTTCCACAAAACTCGCAGATCGAAGATGTCGCGTCACCGGCGCCGCGCGAATCGAGCTTTGAATATTACGGATGGTTCGCAGTAGATTATTCTACGCCAACGGAGGACTTAAAGCGCATCCGCGCCTATACAAATACCGGATTCGCCGTTGTTCCGCTCCAAGCAAAAATCTTGAAAGGGCTTGGTTTCAAGCATATCGTGTATATGACTGCTTTCACTGACCAAGCAGTTCTTGATCAACTGGAGACAGGAATGAGCACCCCTATTCCCGTGTCGTATGAAGTAAAACTCTATGCCACGGGGATTCCCGGCTATCGTGAGAAGTACTTCGCGCTTTATAGAACGAAACTCGAGGAGCTCAGACGCTCGCTTGAGGAAACGGGCTCATTAGATGCCATTGACCTATTTTATCTGGCTGATGAGCCGGCAATACAACGCAACATTTACCCGGATCAAGAATTTCTGGATCGAACAGTGGTGGAATTCAAGCGCGTGTTTGGAGATAAGAAGACGACGATGGTCTTTGCTCAATACCCGGAGCCTCGAGACCCTCGCGCTGTTTGGGCAGGACCGCACTTTGCTCCTCCACCGGCCCTCGATATCGTAGGGACTGATCCATATATGGATTTCAAGAAAGTAAGTTGTGATACCGAAAGTATTCGCTCATGGCTCTATGAAAGGAATCCGGCCACCAACATTCACTGGGCCAAGCAATTTGGGAAACCCATCATTGTCATCGGGGACGCGCAAATACGGGATGGGAAGGAACTCGACTTCTGTTACTCCAAAGCGACTTTTGACATTTTGAAAGCTGACAAAGACGTGGCAGGGCTCATCTGGTATCAATATGACAAGTCATACAAAGAGGCATCTGATTTTGGGGAGCTCTCTGGGGCGGCCAATGATCCAGAATTTGTGCGCATGATTGAAAATCTTGGAAGAAAGTAAAAGAATGCTAGAAGAAAGAGGCTATCTCCGCCGAATTTCCGAAAACCCCCAGTCCGAAACCCGCCCGCATTCCTCCCCAGACCCCTCCCGCGGGCGGGGAAAGAGCCGAGACAGGGCGAATCCATATCCCCAGACAATTGTTTCGCCCTGCCGAGTCCATTTTAATTCTTCTCGAAAAAGGTTCGCGCAAAGTGTATAATTACAGCATCAAATGAAAAACCGGGGCGCGCGTGCGCGCCCCGGCCTTTTGTTGCTCCTAGGACGGAATGCCTAAGAACGCCGATATGAGTGTGTCGAGATTCAGGGATGCTGCTAGCAGCATCCCAACCACGAACGTCCTATACGCAAGGTTGACGACGAGCTGTAGGTATCCATCCAGCTCATCCTCTGCCGCCGTTTGTTCTGCCAGGTAGTAATCCATACAACCTCCAAGGGTTAAGAACCGACTTATATTCAATCATACTTGACAGATAAAGTCAATGGCCACAAAAGTAAGATGTATACTGCATATATGCTCTACACCGGTAAGGGAGACGGAGGAACGACGACGGCGTTCGGCTGTAATCAGCAGAGGATATCGAAATCGTCTGAACTGCCGGAGGCGCTCGGCGCTCTCGACGAGCTAAATGCGTTTCTTGGATTCGTGAAGATGCGTGCCGTAGAAGAGCCGCGTATCGCCGATACCGTGCGCGGATTGCAGGAGGATCTTTTTATCATTCAGGCACAAGTGGGAGGTGCGGATAAAGAGCTGAAAAAAGATTCAGTACAGCAGATTGGACACATGGTGAACGATATAGAAAAAGAAATTACCCCGATAAAGGGTTTCTCAATCGCGGGCGGGACCGAGCTTTCCGCCCTCTTGGACATCGCACGGACGTTTGCGCGCCGCGCGGAAAGGAGAGTTACCGCCGTGAACGAACTGCATCTGCGCGAGTTGCCGAGCGAGACCATTGCCTATATGAATCGTCTTTCTTCAATTCTTTTCGCGCTTGCGCGCCTCGCGAACCATCTTGCCGGCGTCGCGGAAGAAAATCCGCGATATTAATTTCCTTCGCGTACCTCTTGTTTCCGTGGTATAAAAATCTCGTGCCCGCCTACGCAAATGCTACGGCAGGGTAAACATGGCGGTTATGGTGTAACGGTTAACACTGGAGCTTGTGGAGCTCTCAATTCGGGTTCGATTCCCGATAGCCGCCCAACGTTTTTTTCGCGTGTGCTATCATCCGCCCATGAAAAGCCTGTTTCTCGGTATTGTGCTCATCATTATCATCGGCCTCGGCGGACTCGTGTACCGCAATGCAATCGAATATAGGGGACAATCAGTTGCGTGTCCGCGTGATATCCAAGTTTGCCCGGATAGCACCTCGGTCTCTCGCACGGGCCCCTCGTGCACCTTTCCCGCATGCCCGCCTCCAAACGTCCTACTTCCGGACGTCGGCATTGCTTTCGCTCTTCCTGAAGGATTTGTTCCTGCCACGCTTCCTGACGCCGCGAGTGTCGCCGCTTATGAAAGGCCCATAGTCTCTTCGACGAATGTCGCCAGTATTATTATCCGCAGCTATGCGATCGAAGCATCCTCAACCGCGTTTGCGACCATACAACAGACGGCCATCGGCGGCGCTTCTGGAATGCCGGTGCCTCCAGCCTCTTTTACTTCTTCTTCGCTCGGTACTCACCGCTTCACGATCGTTCCCATAGAACGTTTTGAAGGCGTTGTTGATACGGCATATTATCTCCCGCGCGCGACTGATGTGCTGCGTTTCGATGCGATTGACCGAGATGTTCTCGATTGGACGGATCCGCGTCTCGACACGTCGACGCTTCCGGCCCGTATGGCACTTGAAAAGCTCCTCACGACCCTCTAATAATGTGGTACACTGTTCCGCAGTCAAATCGCTAACATATTCTTCATATGAACAACAATTCTCTCTATGAAATATTCGATAACGGCGGCGTGCGTATCGCACTCATCGGTGTGCTCTCCATTCTTGCACTTTTCCTCCTCGCCGAAACGATACATATCGCAACCAATTTCGGCCGTTCTGGTGTACCGGCGACCGATACCATCACGGTCCAGGGCGACGGCCAGGCAACGCTCCCGCCGGACGTCGCCCGCGTCTCGTTCAGTGTCGAAAACACCCTCCCGACCGTGGCAGAGGCGCAAGCGGCGACCACCAAGCAGGCGAATGCCGCGCTCGACTTCGTGAAGAAACAAGGCATTGCGGAAAAAGATATAAAAACGCTCTCGTACAACATTTCGCCCCAGTATTCCTATCCAAACCCATGCGCCTACGGGACGATTTGTCCGGATTATTACCGCACCCCCAAAATAATCGGTTATCAAGTGTCCGAGACGGTTCAAGTAACGGTGCGCGACCTCTCTAAGGTCGGCGAGCTCATTGGCGGACTCGGGGAGCTCGAAATACAGAACGTGAATGGTCCCGCCTTCGCACTCGATGATGCGACGGCCGGATACGATGCGGCGCGCGCTGATGCGATCGAGAAAGCGAAAGCACAGGCACGATTACTCGCCGATCAACTCGGCGTGCGTCTCGGGAAGATCGTAAACTTCAGCGAATCTTCGGGCGGGTATCCGTATCCGCTGGCGTATGGCATGGGCGGCGATATGGCAGTCTCTAAGGCCGAGACGCCGAATATCCCGACCGGCGAGAACACTTATAACGCCTCCGTCTCCATCACCTACGAAATCCGATAGTTGACGCATATAGGACGCCATAGTATGCTCTCTTTTATTGAGAGCCCGCAGGGCTTTTTTATTTACCGAACTGTACTTCCATGACCTCACCATTCATCTACCTGAAGCATGTACGCGAAGAGTTCACCCATATCGTTTGGCCGACGAATCGTACGGCGATCGGCCACACCCTCATCGTCATCTTTGTTGCGATTGCTATCGCGCTTCTCGTCGGTCTCCTCGATTACATCTTCACCACAGTGGTGAGTAGTATCGCCGGCGGCTAATTTTTCTCTTATGGACGAGAACCAACAGATACCAAGCGGAGAAATAGAACTGCCGGAAGAGATCGGCATGGCGGATATTGCACCGTCGGTACGTAAGGAGATTCGCGACGATACGGCGCCGCGCGAAGAGGACGCACGATGGTACACCATCCACACCTACGCCGGGTACGAGAACGCCGTCGAACGCAATCTGAAACAGCGTATCGAATCGCTCGGTATGGAGAATAAGATATTCAAAGTCGTTGTGCCGACTGAGAAAAAAATCCGCGTGAAAGGAGGTAAACGCGTTGTTGAGGAAGAAAAAATTTATCCGGGCTATATTCTCGTGCGCATGATTGTGGACGACGACTCGTGGTTCGTGGTGCGCAACACGCCCCGCGTCACCGGCTTTGTGGGCAGTGGCAATACGCCGGTTCCCATGGACGAACCCGAAGTAGTTTCCCTTATGAAGCGCATGACGGCGGAGGCGCCCAAGCACCATATCGACCTTGTGAAAGATGATCCGGTTATTATTGCTGACGGCCCGTTCAAGGACCTCGAAGGGAAGGTGGGCGATATTGATGAAGATCGTGGAAAAGTGAAAGTCATGGTCTCGATGTTCGGTCGCGAGACTCCCGTTGAGCTGGATTTCCTCCAGATTCGTAAGCTCTAGGAATTTTTAAGATAATAAGGTAATCTCACACGACGTATGGTGACTATAGTTAAGAAAATCAAGCTACAGATCCCGGGCGGGCAGGCGACGCCCGCGCCTCCGGTCGGCACTGCGCTCGGCCCCGCTGGCGTGAACATCGGGCAGTTCGTGACCCAGTTCAACGAAGCGACCAAGGACCAGCGTGGCACGATTATCCCGATTGAACTCTCGGTCTACGACGACCGCTCCTTCACCTTCATCATGAAGAAGCCGCCCGCTTCGCGACTTATCTTGAAGGCACTCGGTCTCGAGAAGGGAGCCCACAAACCAAAAGAAGAGAAGGCAGGCACCATTACGAAAGCACAGATTGCAACAATCGTTGAAGAGAAAATGCCGGACCTCAACGCCGAGAGTCCTGAAGCCGCCGCCCGCATCATCGCCGGCACGGCTCGCTCAATGGGCATCGACGTGAAGTAAGTTTTATTGACGTTCAAGTATTTGGAAACGATGTGGAAGGAGTTCTCCCGCATCGTTTTCCTTTTGCAAAACAAAATCATTTTTATATTCAGGGAAAAATACGTCAGCTTCGGGCGCATCGTCGACGAGGGTAAGGTAGAGGCGCGTGGCGTATGGGAGAGCAGCAGTATAAAGTTCACCGCCACCGATAACAAAAATTTCATTACTGCCGTCCGCATTTTCTGCCGCAGAAAATGCGGAGTCTAACGAATCATTCACCATAGCTCCGAGCGCTGTGTATCCCGCTTGGCGGGTCACCACGATGTTGGTGCGGTTGGGGAGTGGGCGAAACTTCAGGGGGAGCGATTCCCACGTCTTACGACCCATAATGACCGGGTGGCCACTCGTGAGCTCTTTAAACCGCCGCATATCGTCCGGCAAATGCCACAAAAGCTTTCCGGCTAAGCCAAGTTCTCGATTTTTCCCGATTGCGGCGATAATTGCTATACGTTCCATCTGGCTTATACTAGCAGGATGTCAGTCATCGGCATCCACGAAATCGTCCGCAGAATCAAAGAAGAGAATCTTATTACTGGACTTGGTGGTCGGGATCTCTCCAACCCAGAAGGAACCGGTATTGACCTGCGTCTTGGTGCTGTCTACAAGATTATTGAAGGCGGTGCCTATATTGAAGCTGATGGTGCAGCGGGTCTCGGCAAGCGTCACGGAGTAAAAACAGAAGAAGTGTATAAACTCAAAGAAGGCGATGCACAAGACGAACTCATTATTAATGCTGGTGAATATTATCTGGTGCAAACAGCTGAAACGATTAAAACACCGCTTGATCTCATGCCGATGGTCTATCCACGCTCAAGTCTTTTCCGTGCTGGTCTTCTCCTCCTCACGACCAAAACAGATCCGGGCTATACAGGGCAACTTACCTTTGGACTCACCAACTTGAGTTCATTTCCCGTGAAGCTCCAGATGGGCGCACGCATCTGCAATATCGTATTTCACAAAATTGAAGGAGAGGTCGTTGGTTACCGTGGGCAACACCAAGGGGGTCGCGTCTCGCACGGCGAGGAACGCCAAGTATAGCTATGTTTCTTTCTGACACCGATATCAAGAAGGGAATCAAGAAGGGTAGTATTGTGATTCGTCCATTCGATTCAAAAAAATTACAGCCCGTGAGCTACGACGTCACGCTCGGCAACGAATTTGAGGTGACCAATCGTCATGTGACCAGTGTAATTGACCCGGCCCATAAAATCTATCCGCAGACGCGTACGGTAAAGGTGAAAGACGACGATGCGTTTATTCTGCATCCGGGCGAGAGTGTGCTCGGCAAACAGCGTGAATTCATCGGTGTGGACCATGCACATCTCATTCTGCTCTCTGGGAAATCATCGCTCGCTCGCGCCGGACTCGTTGTGCACAATACGGCAATGCTTTTTAATCCGGGACACTATTTCTATCCGACGTTTGAACTAGTGAACACGAATAACGTGCCGATTATATTGCGTCCGGGTATGACCATTGCCCAGCTTCTTTTTGCACGACTCACGAGTCCAGTGGGTCGTACCTATAAAGAAACGGGACGATATAGTGCAAAGAATTCAAACCATTTTGCCGAAGCGCGCGTTGGTATAAAAAGGAAGCGTGCGACAAAGAAAAAGAGGAAATAATTTTACTACTATGAAACCACGGCATCCCGAATACCAATATCTCGACCTCGTGCGCGACACACTCGAAAATGGCGAGGAACAAACCGATGCTGGGACGGGTATAAAAACCTACAGCGTATTCGGTCGTCAGATTCGTTTTGATTTGTCGAAGGGACTTCCACTCCTCACGACCAAGAAAGTGTATTGGAACGGTATTCTTCATGAATTGTACTGGTTTCTCTCTGGGCAATCCAACATTAAATATCTCGTCGATAACAATGTACACATCTGGGACGATTATCCGTATCGAATCTATAACGAGAAAGTAAAAAAGGGGAAAGAACCTGTGCTGACGAAAGAAGAATTCATCGAGAAGATTGCAAAAAGCGCGACGTTTGCCAAGAAACATGGCGAGCTACGGCACATCTACGGCGAACTGTGGCGTCGCTGGCCGGCCAGTGATGGTCGAAAAGTTGACCAACTCGGCTGGGTCATTGATGAATTACGAAAGGACGCAGATGCGCACAATGCACTTGTGACTGCTTGGAATCCTGAATATCTCTACAGTATGGCGAAACCGGGTGAGGGTGTGCGATTTCCTATCTGCCACAATCTGTATCAAGTGAATATCAAAAACGGAAAGGTCTGTCTGCAACTCTATCAGCGTAGCGCCGACATTTTCCTAGGTGTGCCGTTCAATATCGCGAGCTACGCACTCCTCACCATGATTATCGCAAAGATTCTCGGACGCGAGCCCGGAGAGTTTATCCATACATTCGGCGACTTACACATATACGAGAACCATCGCGAGCAAGCAAAGGAACAGCTCGCACGCAAACCACGGCCTTTCCCGAAAATAAAATTCAGAAAAGCATTCAAATCGCTCGATACATTTCGTCCGGAATATGTGGAACTCGTGGATTACGATCCCCTTTCAACCATCAAGGCTCCATTCGCTGTCGTCGGTGGGTATAATGCGAAATTGCACAGTGTGAAGAAAAAGAAATAAATATGTACAACTACATCAAAAAACAGGACCCGAAGGTGGAGGCGATACTGCGGGGGGAAGATGTGAGGCAGGCGGAAGGGCTGGAGCTCATTCCTTCAGAAAACTACGTCTCGCGTGCCGTGAAGGAGGCGATGGCGTCTTCACTCACCAATAAATATTCGGAGGGGTATCCGGGGAAGCGTTACTACGGCGGACAGGAGTTTACAGACAAGATAGAGACGCTTGCCATTGAGCGCGCGAAGAAACTCTTCGGGGCGAAGTATGCCAACGTCCAGCCGCTCGGCGGTGCGAATGCGAATATCGCGATGTATTTCGCGCTTCTGGCGCCCGGGGACACGGTGCTTGGCATGGACCTCTCGCACGGCGGACACCTGACACATGGGCACCCGGTGACCTACCTCACCAAGATTTTCAATTTTGTGCGATACAAAATGAAAAACATCGAGACGGGCGAGATTGACTATGACGAGATGCGCCGCGTCGCCAAAGAAGTACGGCCGAAAATCGTTCTTGCGGGATTCTCGGCGTATCCGCGCGAACTCGATTACGCGAAGTTTGTCGCCATTGCGCGCGAAGTCGGTGCCGTCTCGGTAATGGATGTCGCGCACATCGCCGGACTTATCGCAGGCAAAGCAGCGAAAAATCCGTTCGATTACGGATTCGACCTCATGACCACGACGACGCATAAAACGCTTCGCGGCCCGCGAGGAGGCATGATTCTCACGCGCGAGAGCGAAGAGCTCGCAAAGAAAATCGACAAGGCGGTATTCCCCGGCTTTCAGGGCGGCCCGCACATGCATCAAATCGCAGCAAAAGCGGTCGCCTTTAAGGAAGCTCTCCGTCCATCGTTCAAAAAATATGCGAAGCAAATTATCGCGAACACTCATGCAATGGAGAAAGTATTTAAGAAACAGGGGGCACGAATGATCACCGGCGGTTCCGATAACCACCTTATTCTGCTCGACGTGTGGACGTCATTTGGCATTTCGGGCGGAGAAGCCGAGAAACTGCTTGATCGCGCGGGCATTACCCTCAATAAAAATGCGATTGCCGACGATACGCGCAAGCCGATGGACCCCTCCGGCATCCGCTTCGGCACTCCCGCCATGACGACGCGCGGTTTTGGCGAAAAAGAATCGACAGAGGTGGCCAGAATCATGATTGACGTACTCACGAAACATACTGATGCAACCGTCAAAAAAGCAAAAGCGGAAGTGAAGAAACTCGCCCTCGCACACCCTATCCCCGAGTCGTTCGACTAGATCTTCTTTAAATAATCTTTTATTCGCTCTCGGTTTTCATTTTCCTTGTCCCCTTTGAAGTAAAGCTCGATAAGATCGATACGTTGTTCGCGTTCGCGGTAGCCGTACACGATTCGAAGTGAATCTCCTTTGAGCGAGTCGCAGGCAACACGTGTCTTGAATATCGCGACAACATCGGACTCATATAGTCGATTCCAATGTTTCTCGCTTCGCCCCCGCGGATACTGTGCAATCGCCAGCTTCGATTCTGCAAAGTTCCGCTCGAGAGACGGATATTTCTTGCTCAAGCGCTTAAGCTCGCGCGCAAATTCCGATAGAGCGATAAAATTCATGCCTCCGATTCGATTAGAGCGGATCGTATTCTCGTACCGAGAGCTTGTCCGGCCGGTAGAATACGTGATTGTAATGCAGATCTTCTTTTTCTTTAGCTACCGCCCACGGTGTATCTTCATGAGTCAAAGCGCTTAATTCCACTGCCGACTTATCTCCATAGCGAGCTAGCACATCGTCAACCATTTCAATTTCCTGTGCCGAGAGGAGCGACAAGTTGGGAGATTTTAGAGGGAGAAACTTCTTTTGGTCATACTTGAAATACTTACTGCGAAGCTCCTCTATTTCACCCTGTATTTTCATAGAATCAACAACAGAAGCGAATTCGCGCGGGGTCGGCCCGTGGTGATTCTTCATGTAGGTAAGTCCCATCAACTGCTCCTCATATTTTTCGTAATAATCGAAATCAATAAAGTACAGAAGTTTATATAGAGCAGTCATACCAATATTCGGTTTCCCCGCCGTTTTGCCGAGGACATAAAGGAGTACCTGCTTGAATTTCTTCAAGTGTCTCTGCGGCACGCTAATTCGAATATCAACTCGTCGGTGAGTCTTAGGACGTGGAGAAGACTTAATAACCCGCTTGCCGCGCACAAGGTCCTCAAGCGAGACCCCAAAAAGCTGCGCCGCGTGCTTAGCTTCGGAAAGGGTGAAATCCCTTTTACCTTGCTCAAGAGTGATGTAGGTCGGACGTGACATTCCCAACTCTTTTGCCGTAGCGTCTTGCGATAATCCATGTTCCTCACGAAGCTCTTTGAGAAGGGTGGTGATCATATCCCCATGGTAGCAGTGTCAGGAATACTGTCAAACATGTGTCGGGGATATTGACACAACTCTCAACAGAGCTAAAATAGTCGTACCCATTTCCCGCGTGGCGAGCGGAGGTCGACGAAATGGAGACAAGAATCTAATTCACTTAAGATATGATTAGTAAGTTCTATGGGCCGTATGATTATTCCAAGACAGTTGTTGAGAACTGGAAACACGCTCTAAAAGGTGTCTATTACTGTGGCAATGGAAGTGGTCAAGTGGCGAATCATTACATCGGTAAAGCAACTGGCATAGCGGGAATTCGCGGAAGGCTTCTTGACCATTTGGACCAGGATTACTGGCCCGATGTGGTCCACTTCTGGTATCGCACGTGCGATACCGATCGAGAAGTAGATCAGCTTGAAATCTTGGAAATCAAGCGCCACCAACCGAAGTACAATACACAGCACGTTTAGAGTCCAGTACGGTTCGGGAAGAGGTTTGGCACAAATCGAAAATTTGCCCCGTGCATGGCGAACTGAAAGTAATGCAGTAACGAAAGAAATGAGGGGCCTCGCCGAAGAAATGTTTCGTGGTGTATCTCCCTCCTGACCGCAAGACCCGCCAAACAGCGGGTCTTGAAATTTTAATTTGCAGTGAGTTCCTGATATTTCTCAAACAAGAATTCGAGGCGGACGGATTCGGAGGGGAAGGGCTTGGTAATGCCATAAGCGCGGTCGACGGCGCGGTCGAGCGCATGGTGGGCGTCGAGTAAATCTTTTGGCATAGAAAGCGGGTCGTAAAGGTCAGCGAGCGTCGCGCCCAGGTGCGCGGCGCGCGCATTGAGCACCGCCTGCGCCGCGTCTTCGACCGATTTTTTCACTTCTGCCGATGGTTTCTCCGGCCACGAGAAGTTGTTGTAGACAATGTCCTTTGAGTAACGATAACGGCTCTCAAGTCGGCCGCACACCGCGCGCGTCCAAGTCATATGCATTTCGCTCTCCAGCACACCGAAGTGATAGAGTGTTGCATTTCCAATTGCCAAACAACTATCAGCCACAATTACTTCATTGCTGAAAAATCCCATTGGCAGATAGCGACGATTTTCAGAAGAGTGTCTTGGAACGAGGATGTAATCTGATTTCGGTTGTGTCCGTTGCGCGAAGAGTGTCGGCGTTTCAGCCATCTTGCGCGTGGAGGTGGCGACGCTATTGGCGCGGAAATTTTTTACATCCTCCACACGGCGCATAACGCTCGGCAAACTTCGCAGTTCGTCGGGCTCCGCTCCAGCAAGCCACAGGCAATAGCGCCTTTCACTGTGTAAGAATTCTTGCGCGCCGATATAAGGGCGGATAAATTTTTCGGCCGCCGGTTCCCCGAGAAGCAGATGTGCCCGTTCTTCTTCGCTAAGAATGAATGCGCCTCCATCACGGGGCATATTGCCGAATGACATTTCGGGGACATCCGAAATCGGCTCCTGACGGTTGCGGATGAGCACGTGCTCGGGCGCGGGCACAAGGTAGGGATTAATTTCTTTCGCCTGCACCTCGTGAGGTTCACCCTTTATGTCTTCATAGTCAAAAAGTCGTGAATGCACTGCCGGAAACGCAGCGAATCCGATAATCACGCAATACACGGCCGCCTGCCCCGGCGCCTCATTGCTCCACTTAAACGTGCGATGGGCGAAGTGGATGCGGATATTCTCGGCGTGCAATGTTTCCCAGAGAATGCCGACCTGCTCTCCCTGCGAGATTGAATTAGTGGAAACAAATGCGCACTTAATTTGCGTGTCTTGGATGTAGTCTGCGGCTTTTTTGTACCAAGCGGTTACATAATCAAGGAAGCCGAGTTCGCGCATCTTGCCGAAGACTGCAAGCATATCCGCCTTTTGAGTATCATCCATAACACGCGAACCGATAAATGGTGGGTTGCCGAAGATGTAGGAGAGTTTTCCTTTCGACACAACGGTTTGCCAGTCGAGCGTG
>Ga0209542_10016395_pt1 | contig 12300 bp, 16 predicted proteins | sample RifCSPhighO2_01_FD_184028 | JGI IMG/M metagenome (GOLD analysis project Ga0209542, IMG submission 184028) | Soil microbial communities from Rifle, Colorado - Rifle CSP2_plank highO2_0.1 (SPAdes) (version 2) | ecosystem: Environmental > Terrestrial > Deep subsurface > Rock core/Sediment ...
CCGCCCCTATCATCCACCCCAGGTCTGCCCGGCCTACGAGCCACGGGCCCACTCGCTTGGCCTGCCCCGCCATCATATTCGTTCTATCGGAATCCACGGCCAGGGCCAGGGCCGGCAAGCTGTCTGTCACCAGATTGACCCACAATATCTGGGCCGGAGTAAAAGGCGGTATCGAGGTCGCCGCCGCAGCCGCCATAATAGTAATCACCTCTCCCAGATTACACGCCATCAGATATTTCACCACCTGGGCAATATTTAGGACTATATTTCGCCCGTTTTCCACCGCCTTCAAAATCGTTTCCAAATTGTCGTCTAAAAGCACCACGTCCGCTGTTTCCCGGGCCACATCCGTCCCCGTTTTTCCCATTGCCACCCCCACATCCGCTTGTTTTATGGCCAAGGCGTCATTTACGCCGTCGCCTGCCATCACCACCACCTCACCCAGAGCTTGCCAGGCTTTAATAATTCGCAATTTTTGCTCGGGGCTGATTCTGGCATACACCTTAACCTGTCTAAGCTGGGACGTGAGCGCCTGGTCTGTCATTGCCGACAGCTCTTCTCCTGTCACCACCTCTTCTTCTTCCTCACCCACCAGACCTACTTCCCGGGCGATGCTTCGCGCCGTCAGCTCACTGTCTCCGGTAATAATAATTACCTGTACCCCCGCAATGCGCGCCTTGTCCAGGACCGCTTTGGCTTCCGGTCTTACCGGATCAGCTATCCCCACCATCCCCAGCCACACCAATCCCTTTTCTACATTATCTCTCTCCACCCTTGCCACCTCTTTTTCCAGTTTTTTATAAGCCAGTCCCAGCACTCTCAATCCGGATCCGGCCATCTCATCATGATGCTCCCGAATCGCCCCCAACCGTTGCTTATCCATAATTGTCAATTGTCCATTGTCCATTGTCCACTTACATCTCTCCCACACCGCCTCCGGCGCTCCCTTCACATACACCACCTCCCCCTCATCCCCGGTTTCCACCACCGCACTCACCAGGTGCGTCTTACTGTCAAACGGATACTCTTTTACCTTGGCATATCCGTGGCCTACTGCCCGGGGGTCCAATCCCGCCTCGTCAGCCAGTTTTAACAGAGCCCCCTCTGTCTGATCCCCGATTACCCCCTTATCGCCCATGGTTGCCGTACTGGCCAGTACCCCCGTGAGAAGCAATTGTCTAAAGCTGTCATCGGCCACATCCGGCCTTTTACCTGGGCTCATCAACTCCCCGTTCACCTCTATCTGCCTTACCTCCATTTCATTTTTGGTGATTGTTCCCGTCTTATCACAAGCCACCACCCCGGCTCCCCCCAGAGCTTCCACCGCCGCCATTTTTCGTACCACCGCTTTCTGCCTGGCCATCCTGGATACCCCTAGAGCCAGGGTTACAGATAATACCGTCGGCAAGCCTTCCGGTATCACCGCCACCGCCAGACTCACCCCTCCGGACCATGCCGTCAGCCAGCCGCCGCCTCTCCACACTACCAAGCCCACCATTATCGTACAGGCCGCCGCTCCCAATACCACCATCAGCTTGGCCAATCTTTCCAGCTTAATAGTCAGGGGGGAATCTTCTTTTTTTACTCCAGACAGCTCCTGTGCCAATTGCCCAAACCTGGTCGCCCCTCCGGTGGCTGTGACCTCCATCCACCCGTATCCTTTGGCGACCAAGGTTCCCGAAAAAACATCCGATGCTTTCTCCTGGTCCGCCTGTTTAGAAACCGGCATCGACTCCCCGGTCAACACGGCCTCGTTTACTTCGAGCTCTACCGCGTTTACGATCCTCCCGTCCGCCGGCACCCGCAAACCCTCTTCCAGATATACTATATCTCCGGGTACTATCGCTCCGGCTTCTATTTCCGTTTCCATCCCCGACCTTTTCACCCTTACCTTGCCTCCTCCCATATTTCTAAGTTTCTTTACTGCTTCATCAGCCTTATATTCCTGCACCCAGCCTAAAATAGCATTGACCAGCACGATGGCCACAATCAGCGCCGCGTCCACGGTCTCCCCCACTACTTCGGCCACCACCGCCGCCGCACCAAGTAGCACCACCAGCGGGCTTTTAAACTGATCCGCTAAGATTCCCCACCTGCCCCGGCCTTTTTTTTGCGGTAGAATATTGGGCCCGTATTTAGCCAAAGCTTGTGCCGCCTGCTCAGTCGTCAACCCGGAAAACCTCCTCATAACGAAATCTTACCAAAATATGTATCCCAACTGTTGCCCTCCCGCTCTCCTGCTCGTATACTCTTCTTACATGCCGTCCTTCAACCTCCACTACCCCTATATTTTCCTGGCCGCCGCCGCCTGTATGGGAGTGGGTTTCCTGTGGTACTCCCCCGCCTTGTTTGGCAAACCCTGGTCCGCTCTCATGGGCTTTACCGACAAAGCCTTAAAAGCGGCTCAAAGCAAAATGGGCCCCCTGTACGGCCTATCGTTCGTAGGCTCGCTCCTGACCGCCTACGTCCTGGCTCTGGCCGTCAACTTTGTGGGAGCGGCCTCCTACACTGCCGGAGCCGGTTTAGGTTTCTGGGTCTGGCTGGGCTTTATCTTCCCCGTCCAACTCACCGGCGAGGTCTTTTCCACCCGCCCCTTCTCTCCGAAACTTTTGGCCATCAACACCGGCTACCAGCTCACCTGTCTTCTTGTGATGGGCGCCCTCCTGGCCGTCTGGGTCTAACCGAATAATTTGACTCCATCGACCCGGCACACTAAAATCCCAATATCATGCCCAAAACATACAGAAGCAGGCGCCAAACTGGGGGGGGAATATTTACCGTTTCCGACGAAACTTGGACCAGACTCGAAAGGTTGCTTCATCCCGATGGGACGACCCGACAGTCAGCACCGCGTGGGGAATCCCTATCCCAAAAACTAGCCCGTCTCAGAGGAATTCTCGATCGTCAGCCAAACGACAAAGCACTCAAAGACAAGGTTACCGCGATTGAAGCTGAACTAGCAGAAGGCTCGGATCATTCTCCTACCCGCCGGCGCTAGCCAATAGACCCTAACCAGTCTGCTTTTTACTGATTTATCCGAGATACCCCCACAACTTCCCCCACGGGTTCAAATGGGCTAGAGCTTCCTGTTACCAAAATCACTATTTCCCATTTGCCTCTACCGGTGCATCTCAAAAATGATTGGCTGACTTGACATAGATCTCTTCCAGTTATAACAGTTGAAAACTGATATATCAGATTGACTTTTTTTGACAATCTGTTATAACATGTTATAACTATGACTCAAACCATCATCCAAATCGGCAACTCCCTCGGTATAACTATCCCGGCAGACTTTGTCAAAAAAAACAACATAAAAAAAGGCGACAAGCTCTTTTTCACCCACTTCGAAGACTCAATCATTATTTCAACAAAACCTGATTATACTTATCAGCCAGTGACCGACCCGGAATTTCTTGCCGCGTTAAAAGAAGTGGAGATAAGATACGGCCGTGCCCTTCAAAAGTTGGCCGGCAAATAAACTCTGGCTCACCTCTCATTCTTCCGTCGGTTGAAGTTGACAAAAATTGTTAAATATTGTTAAATACTAACATGGCCACCTTATCCATTTCCCTCCCTGTCCAACTCTCTCAAAAGGTCGACGCCGAAACCAAGCGCCAGGGCTTTTCCACCCGCTCCGAATTTATCCGGTCGCTAATTCGCAAATACTTGCACGAAGAGCTCACCTTAGAACCATTTGTGCCTGTGCCCCTCGACCAGATTCGCCAGGAAATGACAGCTGCCAAAAAGTACAACCGGAAATTCATAGACAGTGTCATCGCCGGTTTGTCCAGATCCTCTTTCTATGCCGATAAAACCCCTTGATCCTGTAATCGCCAAATACGTCAGGTCCCATCAGCTAACAAAAAAGCTCGCGAAACAAATCACTCTTCTGGAATCAAATTTTAGGCATCCTTCTCTTCACACTGAAGTCCTGGAACCCAAAAGCAGAAAACTATACTCCTTTCGAGTCGACCAAAAATATCGGGCAATATTCGTTGTTCATAGAGGCGAAATTGAGATCGTCGATATCAACGATCACTACCAATGAAATACTTCTTGCCCTTCAACTTCTCCGGCAGCAGGCTGTCTTTGGTGTAGGCTTCATAGTCCTTACCGTAACCCAAGTCTTTCATTAGTTTAGTCGGGGCATTCCGAATCTCCATAGGGATCGGCAGATTACCGTACTGTTTCACGTCCGCCAGAGCGGCCATGTAGGCGTCGTAGGCCGAACGGTCTTTGGGAGCCTTGGCTAGATAAACAGCCCCAGCCGCTAGATTTTCCTGGCATTCAGGATATCCCACCGTCTCACAGGCTCTAAAAACGGCATTGGCAACCACCAGGGCGGTCGGGGAGGCCACATCCTCCGAGGCAAACACCACCATCCGCCGGGCGATAAACAAGGGGTCCTCCCCCGCCTCCACCATCCGGGCCAGATAATACACCGTCGCGTCCGGGTCACTGGCCCGCATGGACTTGATGAATGCCGAAATAGTGTTGTAATGCTCTTCTCCCAGTTTGTCATACCGTAAATATTTACTCTGCAATGTTTGCTTCAGATTCTCCAGGGTCACTTTTTTATACAGCTCCAGGCAGTTTTCGATCATTCCGATGGCCTGCCTGGCGTCTCCATTGGCCATGCTCACCAGCCATTCCTTGGCATCACCGGGCATTTTCACCTTCGTGCGCTCAATAATTGTTCCCATCTCCGGGCCCGACAGTTCGTTTAGCACAAACACCCGCGTGCGGGACAGCAGTGGTGAAATCACCTCAAAGCTAGGGTTCTCCGTCGTCGCTCCGATTAAAGTAATAGTCCCGTCTTCCACGTACGGCAGCAGAAAGTCCTGCTGAGCTTTATTAAACCGGTGGATCTCATCCAAAAACAGCACCACCGGGATTAACGATTTTTTAGCCCTCTCCACCACTTTTCTCACGTCATCCTTCCCGGCAGAAACTGCCGACAGATTTACAAACTCCGCCCCCAAACTGTCGGCATAAATCCGGGCCAGTGTGGTTTTTCCTACCCCCGGCGGCCCCCACAGCACAAACGAAAACTTATGTTTCTTTTCAATAGCCGTCTTAATCGGCCCAGCTTGTCCCACTAAATGAGCTTGTCCCACAAACTCGTCCAAATTTTTGGGCCTCAATCTATCCGCCAGCGGAGCTTCCCCCATATACCTGCTATTCTACTCCCGAAGAAATCCCAAAACAAGTTATCCTCGACCTACTATTTTATACTCCGGGCCCGCCATTTGATTTTTGTGGATCCATCGTGGAGATATCATAGCTCCACAAGCAGGATTGCATAAACTCCGGCAGCTTGGTTTCCACCCTCAAATTATAGCATCCAAACAACTATTACTCATCCCCCACCCCCCGTCAACTATAGGCCTCAGATTACAAACTCGCTATGGCTTCCCCTGTTGCCTATCTGCAAAGTGTTTCACAATTATATGACCAGGGACGTTCTCGTCTCTATGATGGACCGTTAGGGACTCTTTCGCTTGTACACCCGAAGCACCCGGCCTCTTAATCAACATGTTCACTATCGCACCGGATCCAAGGAGTGCCAAAGCCGTTCCCCACACCTCCGGGCGGCTCACAAATTCTATTGCAGTCGCTGGATCCATATCTTACTCCTCCCATTGTAACACATTTATGAACTTTTGCCATTGTTCCATGGTCAATTTAGACTGTATCGATCTCCAGGCAGCATCAGTCGCTGAAGCAGTAACTTTAGCCACAATAGCTTCCAAATCTACCTTATATTCCCGGCACAAATCCTCTATTAGCTTGGACGATTCTTCGTGAGTCTTGGCCGCCACCATACCTTCTTTTAACCTTTTATCCGCCTCAGGCCCAAAAGCCGATAGAAGCGCATCCAATAAAGCAGTATTGATCTTCACAAAAAAGTTCTTTACCAATTCCGCCACGACACCCTCTTCTACACCGGATTCCTTAAGGGCCTTAACCAAATTATCGTGCATCTGCTGGTTAGTCATCGCCACAGCCTACCAAATTACCGGTCCAAATGTCAACGTCACCGGACTCCCATGATGTATACTTCTCTGGCATGGACCTTCCCGCCGATCTGGCCAAATATCTCCGCGACAAGCTGGCCGAGGTCGGCCTGGACCCGGACCGCGCGGCCAAGCTATCGGCCGAAATCATCAAAGCCGTCAATCTGGAAGTCCTCCGCCTGGCCCACGACTCCCTCCCACCGGATAAACGGCCCGACTTTGCCAGCCAAATCAACTCCGCCAAAGACGAAGCCCAAATCCGGGACATCATCGCCAGCTATCCTGGTCTGGATCAAGACCACATATCTAAAACCGCCGTCGATAACACCTATCTCAAAATCGAACGCCTGCTATCCACCACCCTCTCCCCCACCCAACTTGAAAAGTTCAGGTTATTAGTATAAATTCATCCCATGTCTGATGCCATGGAAATCGGGAAATTAGCCTCGGAGGTATTCACCAATCCTGTCCTAAAAACTGCTGCAATAGTAATCTTGCCAGCGATAGGAGCCGGCTTGGTACTCGCACTCCGCTGGGGTCCCAAACCAAACGAAACCGGCAAAGACGTCAGACCTGGCTTTGGCAAGCAGCTCAAAGATAAATCAGGCAACTAACATCAGTCTCCCCCAGATTCATCACTATTTTTCTTGCCCTGCGCCCCGCACCCACCGCTAAAAAGAAATCCAAACTAATCTCCGCTTCTCCCCACTCCTGGCCACCGGGTAGGAGCTACTTCACTCATCGTAACTGAATCAACTGGCTCACCCTGTCCCTTCGCCCTGCTCACCAAAGTCTTCAACCTAACTCCGGATCCTACCCGCGCCAACTCCGCTTCCGTAGAAGTATTAGCCCAATGATCCTCCTGTAATTGTTTCGCCAACTCAGATCCTTTGTTCACAATGTTATTCCCCACATACAAACTCCCCGCCGCCGGCAAGCCCAAAGTCGCAGCCAGTACAAGCGCATCCTTAAGCTGCATTAGGTGAGGTATATCCCACAACCCAGCCCTTTGGGTAAGATAGGCCAGGGTCAGTCCAAGTGCCAACCCTCCCAGCTCAATAATTCTCGCTCTTGTCTCAGCGCCTCTGGTTGCCATTTCCGATCTTGTAGGCATTTGAATATTTTACCCTACCCGGGCAAGTTTACCATCCGCCCCGGACTGCCGATGTTCCTCGGTCAGTCTACTTGCCGGGTTTCACCATCTCAAACCCCGCCAAGGCAAAATGTTTGTCAAAAGTGGCTGCCCGCTTAATCCCTAAACGTTCCATGACCGCAAAACTGGTACAGTCAGTGTACGACAGTTCCCGCCAGTCAAACCAAAACCACTCCCACACCCTTCTCTCATCTTCCACCCTTACCCGTTCAATGGTCATCTGCGCCCCGAATTTCTGCATCCAATCAAACAATTTCTTTGCTCTATTAACACCGCATTTGTCTCTCACCAGCGTAAAAGTTTCATCTACCACAAAGTTAGTCGTTACCAGGGGAATTTTGTCCTTAACTATATCTTTCAATATCTCAACTGCATCGCCACGATGGTCGTCTTTATGATCAATCAGCCCCTTAAACCACCCTGTGTCCACAAAAATACTAGTCCCCATAAATTGCCCTATCTTCTTCGGACAAGCCCATCGGCTCGGCCTCGTACGACTCTGTAGCCAGTTTTAACAGAGCATCATATATATTATCCGGCTCACCTTTTTTTGTCTTTTTCCCCTTTGCCGGCCGCCTTCCAAACTGCTTCTCTACAGCCTTCTCCTCCAAAGTTTTCAATACATACTCATTAAAGCTCACACCCTGTTCTGCCGCCATAATTCTATGCCGCTTGTAACTATTCTCCGGAATCCGCAAATTTGTCACTACCACGTTCATAGTATGAATAATACTATAGTATGTTTAATATGTCCATTACCTGTACCTACATTCAAGGTCGAAGTGCAACACTTTGGAGTTTCAATGTCCCGATTCTAGATTTTGATCAACCTGCAGCACTCTCTCGTAGGGAGTCAGATATTGCAAGCACTTCATGGGTTTGTGGTTCATCCAATTTTCAATTCTTCGGATATCCTGCCATGAGTATTGGGAAATGTCAGAGCCTTTGGGGATGAATCTTCGGATACGTTTGATGGTGTTTTCCACCGTACCTTTCTCCCAGGAATGGTAGGGGTGGCAAAAGAACACCGATATGCCCAGCTTGGTTTCCCAGGCCTGGTATTTTTTGTTCTCCGGTCCTCTGTCTGCTGTTATGGACAACCAGACCAAACCGGCAGGGGCAGGTCTTTGTAAAGCCCTGAGTTTACTTCTGCCGGTTTTGTCTTTGACTTTGGCCAGACTAACCACCCTAGTCAGCCTGTCGGCCGTCACAGACAGGGCGGTGGAACCGTCCCGGCCGCTTTCCATGAGGTCGGTTTCTCCATGACCCATTTCTAAACGCAGATTAGCCGTATTCGGCCTCAAATCAATGCTCTTAGAGTCGAGGACTTGGGTGTAAGACGCAACCTTACGGCCTTGTTTCCGGCGGCGTTTTATATGTCCACACTCCAAGTGTTTCCAGAGTTTATCTCGTCTCCACTTAGATCAGTAAAGTTTCTGTCTGAAGTTAGTAATCTTTTACGAAAACTCCTTCCACGTCTTTCATTTGTTTATAGCCTTTTTTATCATATACTGGTTTTAAGCTTCTTTCACCTTTTTGTGTAAAAGATTCTTGGTGCGTCACCCTGCCAGCCCGCTCCATTTGTCTCATAGCTTCCTTAACAACAACTGTCCCTAACCCTTTCCCTCTATGGCCCTCGTCGACTTCAGCTCTGCCACGAACAACTGCTGTTCCCGCTCGTCTGCTCTCACCACTATGCATCTGGGTGTAGTAAGTCGCCACAACTGCTTCCGTTTTTTCATCAATTGCCTGAACCCCCACCTCTGTCCCTCCTACCACAGTTGACTCTATTCTATATCCCGGAACTTTCGGATCACCTCCCCAATGTCCAGTTTTGAGTCTCCAAAATAACTCAATCGCGCCAGCTGCTACTGTTGTTCCTAAAAGTGTTTGTCCCGCTGCTTTGACTCCCTCCATCACTGGGGTCACATGCAACGCAGTAGTTAATAAATCCTTACCAAATAAGCTGGCATACTCAACTGTTGACTTAAAAAGCCCAGGGCTTTGAGCTACAAGTTCAGGATGCGCCATAAGTTGCCTATGAACAGATTCGCCAACTACTGCAGAAAGAGCCAGCACTCCAACAACTTCTACTACCCTTCCTGCTGATACTTCCATAGCATTAAATATTACTGAGACGAATAATACAAATATTTATCAGCAACCTGCTTGGTCGTCCTACTCACAATTTCCCTCAAATCAATAACGCCATGTTTGCTCTTAATAAAACTAGTAACTCGTTCAAACAAAGTCTTTATGCCGTTGGGGGATTTCAAATCTATATCTTTTATTAACTCCTCCTGATCTGATTCCGGAAGCACTCCTACAATATTATCAAACAGCAGAACGTAAAAAGATCCTTCGATCTTGTCCCACTGCTGATCAATAAATTCCTTAGGAAGGTCTGCTTCTTCAAGAAGCTTAACGAAGTCATTTTTTCCGAGTAAACCATCCAGCACTAGCTAAGTCTATCATCTTTTAAGTCCAGTTCAAACTTTCGGCCACGGCGCTCAGCACTTGAACCACAACTTTAGCCCCGGCGGCTTTGAGCATCTTCTCCGTCGCATAGTCGGACACCAGGCCCACGGCCTGCATGCCGGCTTCCACGGCAGCCCGCACGCCGGCCACGGCGTCCTCGACTACCAAACAGTCCTTTGGTTCCAGCTCCAGTTTCTGGGCCGTCAACAGGTAAATCTCCGGGTCGGGTTTAAGCAGCTGCACCTCTTCTCCGGTGGTAGTCACGTCAAAGGCCAGCTCCAGTTGCAAGGCCCCCAGCTCCTCCTCTACCACATGCCAAAACGAGGTGGTGGCCAGGGCCGTCCGCATCTGCCGCTCCTTAATCTTCTCCACCAGCTCTACCACCCCCGGTCTTAGACTTAGACTCCCGCTGCTTAGACTTTTATACTCATCCTTCACCTGCCTGGCCAGATCTCTTTCCCGCTCCAGCTGGCCTTCACCCAATATCCGCCGCCAATTAGGCTCCAGACCTATGCCCGGCTCATGGATCCAGCCGTTCACCTGCCGCACCTGTGTCGGGACATTCAGCCCGTTCTTAACTACCACCCTGGCAAACGCCTCCTCCCACTCCGGCTCGTTGTCCAGTACTGTTCCATCCAAATCAAAAATCACCGCCTGCACCCCCACCATATTAGTTCTCCGTCACTATCCTCAGCCGACCGGCATTAAACACCGCCGTGTCTGCCGTCAGGGACTTGGCCTGCACCCGGATATAGTTCCTCCCCGCCCAGAAATACACTTTCTGGGAAGTGGTCCAGACATCTGCCTGGCTCGTTGTGTCATTTTCACCACCCGAGGGGGCAATCCCGTGGGTGATGTCATATAGCCGGACATAAGCCCGGCCGTTGCCGTCTACCAGTTTCATGTTCGCCTCAAAGTACACCTCCGTCAGGCCCGGGTAATCCCGGGTGTCAAAATAAAACTCCGTGCCCGCCAGGTTGGCCCAATCATTGGCCGAAGTGCTCCCGCTATCCGGGACTGTCAAGGTCTCTTCCCGCCTGACTTTCTTCACCACTGCCCCCGTCGCCGGTTTGGCCGTCGGCTTCGGCGTCCCCGTCGGACTCAACTGTGCAACTGGTAAACTGGTAAACTGTGCAACTTCGGCCTTAATGGCCGACTGGCATTCCTCCCCGCACCTGTCCACAAACTCAGTTTTATTATTTGAAAATTGAGTAACTGGAAAATTATTTGAAAATTGAAAATTGAAAATTGAAAATTTGTACAAAAGGTATCCTGCCGCAGCATTCACCGCCGCTAAATCAGCCACCAAAAGCACTTTTAGGATTTTCTTAATCACCAAAATTACTTAATTTCTTAATTAACTTATACTTCGGTCCGGCCTGGCCGTCTTCCACCGTCCAGCCCAGTTTTTCCACCTCCATCCTCACCCGGTCCGCGTCCACATACCGGCCCGTCCGGCGCAGTGCCTCCCGGTCTGCCCCCAGACGTTTAACTTCCTCCGGCACTTCCACTTCCCCGACGTTAGTCAGGTTTAAGCCCATCACCTGGTCCCAATCCAGAAGCGCGTCCAGCTTGTCATAATCCGGAATGTTGCTTTTGAGCATCTCCCACATTACCGCCAAGCCCTGGGGCAGCCCCATATCCTCGTTCACCGCCGCCTGCCACCTGTCTCTAAACCCGTCTAATTTCTTGAGCTTTTCTTTGGACAGCTCCACCCGACTGGTGCCTAGTGCCTTTTGCCTAGTACCTCTGACAAACTCCTTAAGTTTGTCCAGTGCCGTCTGAGCCGCCGCCAACCCCGACCAGGTAAAATTAAGCGGCGATTTGTAGTGGGCTGTCAAAAACAAATACCGTAAAGAAAGCGGCGAAAAGCCTTTTTCGATCACATCTTCTACCCGATACACATTGCCCTGGGACTTGCTCATTTTCGCTCCTTCCACTGTCAAATGTCCGGCGTGCACCCAGTACTTTACAAATAGTTTGCCGGTAGCCGCCTCGCTTTGGGCAATTTCGTTGGGGTGGTGCACCAGTTGGTGTTCCATCCCCCCCGTATGGATGTCCAAAGTATCCCCCAAATACTTCATGGCCATGGCCGAACATTCAATATGCCACCCGGGAAAACCGTCTCCCCATGGGGAATCCCAATGCATCTGATGGTCGGCAAACCGACCCGTGCGCTTAAACCATAAGGCAAAGTCTGCCGGGTGCTTTTTGTAATCACCCGCCCGCACCGCTTCTCTGACCGCCGTCTGCTTGTCTGCCAGAGTTTGCTGGCCAAATAAGCCCTCATATCTGGGAAATTTTCTCACATTAAAATACACGGCCTCCGGCGTATCGTAGGCAAACCCTTTCCTGATCAGTTTCTGGGTGAGCTCCACCTGCTCCTTGATGTGCTCCGTGGCTTTGCAGGACACCGTCGGCCGCAGGATATTCAGCCTGTCCGTCGAGGCCCAAAAAGCCTCGGTAAACATCTCAGCCACTTCCCACACCGACTTCCGGTACTTGACCGCTCCCTTTTCCAGCTTGTCCTCCCCCTCATCCGCGTCGGACACCAGATGTCCCACGTCCGTAATGTTCTGCACATGCGTCACCTCATAGCCGTTGTAAGTCAGCAGGCGCCTCAGCACATCGTCGTACACATACTTGCGC
>Ga0209542_10016397_pt1 | contig 12299 bp, 13 predicted proteins | sample RifCSPhighO2_01_FD_184028 | JGI IMG/M metagenome (GOLD analysis project Ga0209542, IMG submission 184028) | Soil microbial communities from Rifle, Colorado - Rifle CSP2_plank highO2_0.1 (SPAdes) (version 2) | ecosystem: Environmental > Terrestrial > Deep subsurface > Rock core/Sediment ...
GTTTTTGTTGCGGTGCGTTCATCGGCAACGGCGGAAGATCTTCCTGATGCTTCTTTTGCTGGGCAGCAGGCGACGTATCTGAATGTTAAAGGAAAAGCGAATGTCGTCCATGCCGTCTTAGCTTGCTGGGCTTCCTTATTTACGGCTAGGGCGGTCTATTACCGGAAGAAAAAGAATTTTGACACTTCTACTGTCCTTATCTCTGCCATCGTGCAGAAGATGGTCAATTCTGAAAAGTCAGGAGTGATGTTTACGGTCAATCCTGCCACGAATAACGGAGAAGAAATAATCATCCAAGCTATTTATGGGCTGGGAGAGATGATCGTTTCTGGCCAAGTAAATCCTGATTCGTATCTTATCGATAAAAAAAATCGAGAGATCAAGCAGATCATCGTCAAGAAAAAAGAGCTGGGCTTATTCCGCAACGAGCGAGGAGATAATGAGCAGCGTGACATCTCTAAACAAGAGCAGGAGCGCCAAGTGTTAGATGAAAAGCAGATCAAAGAACTGGCGAGATTAGGTCGGAAGCTAGAAGACCATTATCAGAAGCCCCAAGACGTAGAATGGGCCGTAGAGCGAGGAGACATTTTCATCGTTCAGACAAGGGCCGTGACAACATTTAAAGAACAACCTGGCAGCTCGAACAATGATTCTGCTGCTTCTATCACAGAAGATTTTGGCAAGATCCTGATCCGGGGGGAAACTGCGTCTGCCGGAGTGGCTTCAGGGCGAGTGCGTTTAGTCAAGACGATGGCTGATTTGAACAAAGTGCAGAAAGGGGATATTCTTGTTACCCAGATGACTACTCCTGATATGGTCCCGGGAATGCAGCGCGCAGCAGCTATCGTTACTGATGAAGGAGGGTTAACTTGTCATGCTGCCATCGTCAGCCGAGAGATGGGTACGCCTTGCTTGGTGGGAACGGAACATGGTACCGAAGTGTTAAAAGAAAATCAGATAGTGACGGTACATGCGTCAAAAGGAGTTGTTTATGACGGAAATGTCAAGGTGTCTTTGGAAGTAAAACCAACACTTGCCGCTCCTTCTTTAGGATCGGAGATTATCACCGCTACAGAAGTGAAAGTGATCATGGATCTACCGGATGCTGCGGAGCATGCTGCTGCCACTGGCGCTGATGGAGTAGGTTTAGTCAGATTAGAGATCATGATTGCCAATGGTGGTATACATCCGGCAGAGTATATCCGTCAAGGAAGAGATGATGATTATGTTGCTTTACTCAAAGAAGGCATCGGGAAGATTGCCAAAGCGTTTCGAGGGAAGCCCGTTTGGGTCAGATGTTCGGACATGCGCAGCGATGAATATCGCAATTTAGAAGGGGGAAATGAAGAGCCTCACGAAACTGATCCCATGATCGGCTGGCATGCCATCAGAAGGTTGTTGGATGAGCCAAAGATTCTTCGCGCAGAATTTCAAGCTATCCGCGAGCTTCATTATGAAGGGCTGAAGAATGTGGGAATCATGCTGCCGTTTGTCATTCGAGTAGATGAAGTTCAGCAGGCGAAAGAGATCCTTCGTGAATTTGGCTTAGAGCCTTGCAAGAACATCGATTTTGGGGTGATGATCGAAACACCTGCTTCCTGTTGGATCATCGAGGAATTATGTAAGGAAGGCATTTCTTTTGTCTCCTTTGGCACCAATGATTTAACTCAATTAACCTTAGGTATTGACAGGAATAACAGCAAGATCCAGAAATTGTTTGATGAGATGCATCCTGCCGTTCTGGGGGAGATCGCTAAAGTCATTAAAGTGTGCCAGAAGTATAAAGTGACAACTTCTATCTGCGGCCAGGCTGGGTCAAACAAGGACATGGCAGAATTTTTAGTGCATCAAGGTATTGATTCCATTTCTGCCAATGCCGATGCTGTCGATCAGATCAGGAAAACGGTGGCCAAGACAGAACGGAAATTGTTATTGGAGAAGGGGAGAGAACGAGTGTAGTTATTTTATAAACTGAACATCTGCAACTGAATCTTCCAAGATAACAACAGGGGAAATATAATCAGAGTATCCTAAGGCTGCACCGAATGAATGTTCTTCATAAAATCTTTTATGATGGGGGAAAGGATGATAGAATCCTCCTTCTTTCATCCTCTGCTCTAAATTTATGCCTTTTGTATTCTTCATTTCAGTCCAAGGATTTGGCGTTTCTTTTCCTGGCCATTCATTCCACATCTGTTGATGATGAGGATTTTGATGGTCAAAAATAAAATAATTTTGTTTAAAATAAAAACGGAGGAAAAATACAGGGCCAAATACCAATTCTACTGTATTTCAATGAGAAAACATGGCTAGCCAAATGCCCGGATAATCACCTTTAGCAATCCAAGAAGGCGGAACTCTGTTTTCCTTAGCCCATTCTGTTCTCATGGCGGTAACCCATTCTTCCTCATCGACACGATGGAAGTAGCCATCATTATTATAGTTGGCTAGACTTACCTGATCGGAAGCAGTAAAGAGAGCTTGGGTTCTCTCATTGAGATGATTACATCGTTCTAGCATCTCCGAAGGATTGATCTTAAGCAGCTCTGAAGGATCTATTTTAAATACCATTACCTCACCGGTATCCTCATGAACTTTTTACATTCAAAGCAAGAGATGATGACTTTGCCTGCTCTGGTTCTTACTCTGGCATTGACGCCTGGCTGAAGATATTTGTAGCAATGGCTGCAGATTCTTCTCTTTAACTCTCGGGGGATTCTTAGCTTTACTCTCAGGGCTATTTTTCTTGCCAAGGAAACGTAGCGATGGGCTAAAGATGGTTTTTTTTGGAATATCTCTTCTGCCATCTCAAATAATCTTCTGATTCTTTCTTCAGCAATCTTTCTTTGCTTGAATTTGGGCAATACAGGTTTAGACATGCTTCTGGAATAGTTGTTGGATTTAAAAAATGTCCTGTCTTATGAATATTGGTAAACATACCCTCCCTCTCTATGTTACCTTCACGTATGTCTATGATCCCTAACCATAATCATTATAAATGAAAATTCCTTCCGAACATTATGCAGCGAGGAAGGCCTACTCGGAGCAGTATCCGACAGAACATTTTAGAGATCCTTCATTTTTTAGGGAAAGGATATGGCTATCAGATCAGCAAGATTTACAATGGGGTTTTTCCTCAAGTTACTCAGCGCGTGATCTATTATCATCTACGCAAAGGCATATCCACCAAAGAGATAGAGATGCACAGTGTCAAGCAAGAGCGAGGGGCATACTCTTGGGGGTCAGAAGTGGAGAAGAAGTTTTATGCTCTCGGTCCATTAGCGCTGCCGAAAGGAGAAGAGCGAGTGAAGGACTTTCTGAAGAGATTTAATGTGCAATAGATCTTGAGTCATCCTTATTCATCTCATCGCCTAAATCGAAAAACTTAATACTTAAATTGATTCTATTCTCCGCTGGAATAATCGGGTAAACAAATTTCCTGAAGAAGTATTTCTTTGATATGTTACCTGAATCTGTGCTAATAATCTGCTATAATCTATAATCGCGTTAAATTTTCCCGTTGTGGAAACAACAATCGGTTCCCTTTTGTTTACAAGCATTGTTTCAGCATAAAGGCGGACAAATTTATGATATTTTTTCATTTTGAATATATCTTCCAGCTTCATATTTTTGTTAAAATAAAGGATGGCATAAATCATATGCATGCCTATATCGTAAACGATGTTATCTATTTCTTCCTCATGATCCATTACTTTTTTCCTGGCAGCATTAACATTTTTCTCATTAGAAATTTCTTCAAATTTTGCTATATAACGATAAGCATGATCCATTGCTCTTTGATGCAGTAACCCAAACTCTTTTTCATCGAAGAGAATTTTTTCTTCTCCAAACTCTGCAATATATATAGCAACTCCTTCGCTTAATAATCTCATAAATAAATCTTGTATTTGAGATCTCCATATTGCGTACCATTCCCTAAACATTGCCTTATGGCGAGGAATGGAACTCGCTGCTTTAACGTAGGTTCTCTCATAAATCTCATTCTTTAAAGATAAGTATCCGCTCGCTTTTTCATGGTAAAGATGTGTGATCTCATGTTCAAAGGAAAAGTCCAGATGAGTTCGGAGATCATATGATCTGCTTTCTTTCATACTCTCTTGGATAACCGCATAACATGTAGATAAATAAACTACTATTAATGATTCGGTACAAATGGCTTGCATCTGTCCTGGCCCCTTATCTTTAATCAGAATTTTAATTCTAGGGAAAAATGCAGCCCGTCTGAATGTTTTACAAGTTCTCACTGCTGATTCAATAATTTTTTCAACGAAATCAACTGTTTTTCCATCAATGAGGAGATATCTATATCTTTTCGTGCTTTTATCTGTTATGACTAACTCTCTTCCATCGATGAGAACTGTTTTGGTACTCATAAAAGAAATAGATGTTAAGAGTTGATATAATTTTCGTTTTTCCCTGTTTTAGGGTAAATAGGGTCCCCCTATACCCATTGAAAGACTACAGCTATCACTTCTTCACTATAATTTTATAAATACCTTCTTCATTTTCAAAGGAATGCATAAATTTGAATCTACAGTTACCGGAATCAGCTATCTTACCGAAGATGTTATGCTCATCTCTCTTACTGCTCCGCAAGACTTTTCGTTTGAGGCCGGGCAATATGTTTCTCTCGTGATTAATAATAATGGAGTGACAAAGCCAAGATCGTATTCTATCTTAAATCCTCCTTATGAAAAGGGAAAGATAGACCTTTGCATGAAATTAATTAATCCAGGATTTGCTTCAGATATCTTTGCTGCAACAAAGAAAGGCGATACGTTTACCGTGAAAGGCCCGTTCGGGAATTTTATGTTTTCTACAGAAGCACCAGAGCATTGGTTTATCTGCACCGGAACGGGTGTTGTTCCATTCTATTCTATGATCAAACAACATGTTGCGGAGTATCCTGACAAACAGTTCCGGCTGCTGTGGGGCTTAAGGTATAAGAAGGACATCTTTTTCAAGAAAGAATTTGATCTCTGGAAGAAGAACCATCCTAACTTTGATTATATTCTTACGTTAAGCAGAGATGACCATGAATATACCGGCAGAGTACAGCAGCATCTTCCAAAAGATCTTTCAGGAAAGACGTTTTATATCTGCGGCTTAAAAGAACTGGTGCTGGAAACTCGGGAGTTGTTGGAAAAGAAAGGTGTTCAAAAGCAGAATATCAAATTTGAGCGCTATTCTTAAGAAGTCTCTTTTTTGCATACTTATTTGAGCCATCTCCAGCTAAACCTTTATAAACATCTATTCTCTTCTGGATGCTGTGAAACTGATTGAACTAAAAGAGGTAAGTAAAAGGTACTCTGATAAAGATATTCTGAGCAATGTCAACTTTAGCATAGAAGAAGGAGATTTTTATGGAGTCATCGGCAGATCCGGCAGCGGGAAAACAACATTGTTAAATATGATCACTGGCTTCATCCGGCCATCACAAGGATCGGTGCAATATTATTCTAAAGTGACGGAAGGGCCGAATGACTTGACAATCGATTTACATAAGTTGAAAAAATATTTCGGCTTCACTCCTCAGCATAATTCCTTTTATCATAAATTGACAGTCAAAGAAAACCTGTTCCACTTTGGCCGGCTCTATGACATCAAGAGTTCTACTCTCATCAACAACATCAAGAATCTGCTGATCTTTACTAAACTCTTTGACCATCGCAATAAGCTGGCGGAACATCTCTCTGAAGGGATGCAGAGAAGGCTGGATATTGCCTGCAGCCTTGTTCATAAGCCAAAATTATTAGTCTTAGACGAGCCTACTGCTGATCTAGACCCTATTTTACAGAAAGATATTCTCCGGCTATTACAGGAAGTGAATAAGCAAGGTGTGACTATCGTTATGGCTTCCCATCACTTGGAAAGCGTAGAAAATTTCTGCAATAAGGTAGCTATTGTCCATAATGGTCAAGTATATTCGCATGGCTTGATCGATGATATCAAAAAGCCGTTCCTCAAAAATAATTTCACGATAAATTTAAGGCCCGGCGACAACAGGGAATTAATCATTAATACGCTGCAGCAGCTGCCGATCCAGAAAATAATCGATGAAGGCAACCAGTTGATCATCTATCCACAAGATATCCGCATGACCGTCAACAGCTTATTGAAATTCATTGAAGATGAGAATCTCTATTTCAACGATATGGATGTGCGAAAGCCATCATTGAATGAGATCTTTGAAAGGATAAGCCATAACAATTAGTTGACTACAGAAAGTTCAACAGTATCACAAAAAAATAACAGAATCATTAAAAAAGAGGTGACAAGATGAGATCCGTTTGGCTCATAACCAGAAAGAACCTGAAGCTATTAGTTAGGACGAAACTCTCCGCCTTAATCGTCATCTTTGCTCCGCTTCTCATTATCCTTATTATTGGGCTATCGTTCAACACTTCCTCGAACTTGGGGTTAAACATAGGGGTCTATTCGTCAACATTTACTGCAGATGTGGAATCATTCATAACTACGCTTCAACAAGAAAATTATAAAGTGGTCAAGTATGAAGATTCTATCGAAGAATGTGTCGAAGACATCAAGTTTGGTTTTGTACATACTTGCATAGATCTGCCGGAAAGTTTCAAGATCGACGGAAATACTCCAAAAGAAATAACCTTCCATCTTGATCCCAGCAAAATCAACCTGGTGTATATGGTGCAAGAGACGCTAAAATCAAAATTTAATTTTAAGAGCCAAGAGATATCTCAAGAAATTACGGCAAATATTCTTTCAAAACTAGCTTCAACAAAAAGCACGTTGAGCGACAAGAATAGTTTACTGAGCGTGGCTAAAGACAGCAGCTCTTCGTTATCAAGCTCATCAGGAACGTATAGTTCTAGCTTATCAAGCCTTGACCTCCAAGCTGTTACACTGGTGTATAATACCACACTCATCAGCCAGACAACATCATCAATAAGCACAGCTCAGGGTAAAGTTACTGATGCTAAAACAGCAGTCACTGCCTCAGGCTTAAGTGATGAAGAAAAACAAACGATCACTCTTGCGTTGGATAGCGCTGCCAGTGAATTGGCGTCAGCAGCAGGGATGGTCAAGGGACCGGGAAGCGATAATCTGGAAAATGTCATCTCTTCTTTGGAAGGGCAAGTTGGCGTCTTGTCTGGGAAGATCAATGCTGCTTCTGGGACAGTGCAAAGTATCAGCAGTTCTTTAGGAGGAACATCAAGCTCATTATCGGAGATCAGCAGCACGCTCAGCTCTGTTGTAGAATCGCTGACAGCGGTCCACGCCGAGCTGGATGCGTTGCCGGTAACCAATGCTGAAACGATAACATCTCCTTTGATTACCAAGATAGAGAGGGTCGGAAGAGAAGGGACATATTTGAATTATCTCTTCCCTTCCCTGCTTGTTTTAGTGGTCATGTTCACTTCCCTTCTCTTAGGAACGACGTTAGTGATGATGGAGAAAAACAGCCCGGCATTCCTGAGGAACTTTTTCCTTCCCTTAAAGAAAGCGACGTTCATCATTTCAACATATCTCACTAATCTTATCCTCATCATCATCCAAGTAGTCATCATCTTAACCGTATCACTCATCTTTTTAGAAGACAGCTTGTCGATGATGCCCTTAATTTTCCTCATCTTGCTCGTAGGAGGGTCAGTATTTACGTTCTTAGGGATGGCTTTGGGGTATGTATTCACTTCTGAAGAAACGGGGGTATTAGCATCGATCTCTTTAGGAAGTATCATGCTTTTCCTTTCTGGAGTTATCCTTCCTTTGGAAAGCGTTTCACCGTTTTTGAGGGAGATAACGTTTTACAATCCTTTCGTCATTACCGAAAAGCTGATCAGGGAAGTGTTTATCTTCCAGACAAATATTGGAGGCATGGGGGTCGATTTTCTTACCTTAATTTCCTATGCCATTTTCCTCTTTTTAGTCATTTTAGTTGCTGAATCGCTGCTTCATCAGCATATTGTAGATCGGTTTATGCGAAGCAGGCATCGCTTGCAGAGACAGAAAGAGAGAAGAGTGAAGATTGATTTTTAGGGGGATTTTTCAGTTTTATACATATTTACTGCCTATTTTAGACCCATTTATACGGCATTTTTAGCTATACCAAAGCTTTTAAATAGAAAATGCTATTTCTAGGGTTCATGAAAATAACTATTGAAAAAGGGATGGACTCCAAACAGGATGTTCTGGTGTATGGGATGAGCGACAAAGGAAGCATCGCCGAGAAAGGGTTACAACAGGAGATTGCTGCTGCCATCAAGCGAAAAAGTATTACTCCTGATAAGTTCGGAACAAGCTATTCCACCACCTTCAATGGGAAAAAAGTGCTTATTATCAGCTTAGGAAAAGAGAAGGAATTAACGGGGAATCATCTTCGGAGAGCGCTAGGAAAGGCCGTAAAGTACACTCAAGCTACAAAGCAATTGTCCTTTTGCACGGATCTCTTGGGCTTCTTTTCTTTATCTCCTCTGGAGGTAGGAAGATGTGCCGCAGAAGGGCTCATCCTTAGCAATTATCGCTACACCAAATATTTAGGAAAAGAAAAGCAGGATGAGCAGATTCCTTTAGAACAAGCTGTCCTTCAGTGGTCGGGAACTCCAGACCAACTCATTCAAGGATTAAAGGAAGGGCGGATTATTGCAGAATATACTAATTATGCTAAAGATCTCGTGAATGAACCTGCATGCAGTATGGCACCGAGTGATTTAGAAGCTGAAGCAAAGAAAATTTCTGGCGGAAAAGTATCGGTAAAAGTGTTAAATAAGCAAGATATGGAGAAATTGGGCATGAATGCTCTGTTAGGAGTAGCTGCCGGATCCGATAGACCTCCCAAAATGATGTTACTCGATTATAAAGGTGGGTCTGGAAAATATACCGCTATCGTGGGCAAGGGCATAACGTTTGATTCGGGGGGCTATAATTTAAAGCCGACGAAATACATCGAAGAGATGAAAACAGACATGGCTGGCGCTGCTGCGGTCTTGGCAACGATCAAGATTTTATCTGCTCTTGGCGTCAAGAAAAATGTGGTAGGGGTTATGGTTTGTACTGATAACTTAGTTTCAGGGTCAGCTCAAAAACCAGGAGATATTGTCCGTGCGTATAATGGCAAGACGATTGAGATAGGAAACACCGATGCTGAAGGAAGATTAGTGCTAGCGGACGCTTTAGCCTATACTGAAGACACCTATCATCCGGAAGTGATGGTCGATTTAGCTACGTTGACGGGGGCTTGCGTTGTGGCTTTAGGGTATGAAGCTGCTGCAGTCATGGGAAAAGATAACGTACTGATTCAAGAGCTTCTTGCTGCAGGAAACAAGAGCTATGACCGGGTCTGGCAGCTGCCGTTCTTTGAGGAATACCAAAATAAGATGGACGGAACTATCTCCGATCTGAACAATTGCGCTACGAAAGGCAAAGGATATGAAGCTGGATCCATTACAGGTGGAGTATTTTTAAGCAAGTTTGTGGATAAGGCAAAATGGGCTCATGTTGATATTGCCGGAACAGCTTATGTCTTGGAAGATACAGATTACCAGCAGAAGTATGCTACCGGTTCTGGTGTAAGGCTGTTGACGTACTGGTTAGCGGGATTTTAATGCTTTTTTGAGAGATGGTTTTATAAATAAAGAGTATTTTTTAATCTTTACCAGATATAGTTTGTAAAATCGTAGTATTTTTCAACTTATTCTGAAAAAAAACGAAAGGAGAATACGAATACCATGGCAAGAAATGAAGGTAGGGGCGGAGGATTTAGAGGAGGCGGAGATGACCGGAGAGGCGGCGGGTCAAGAGGCGGATTTGGACAACGAGAATACGGCGGATCACAAGGTGGTGGTTACGGCGGTGAACGAAGATTTAATGCTGGGCCAAGAGAGATGCACAAAGCTACCTGCAGCGATTGCGGGAAAGAATGCGAAGTGCCATTTAAGCCAACAACCGGCAAGCCAGTCTATTGTCGAGAATGTTTCGCTAACCATAAGAAGTTTTAGGTAGCAATACCTTAGTTATTTTATTTGTTTTCTTCTTTTTTTGCTTGATTTTCTTCATTATTGGTACTTATTTTTCTTTCAAAACATAAATTTAATATACTCCCCATCTTTTCACATTTTCATGGAGCATGTCATCATTTTAGGTACTGGAATAGCGGGATTGACGGCTGCTATCTATGCTGCCCGGGCCAATTTATCCCCTCTTGTTCTCTCCGGCATGGAAGACGGCGGCCAATTGACGTTAACCACCGATGTAGAAAATTTTCCGGGATTCCCTCAAGGAATAAAGGGACCAGAACTGATTGAATTATGCAAAAAGCAGGCCGAAAAGTTTGGAGCAAAGTTTAAGTTTGGGCTGGCTACAAAAGTAGAGAAGAAGAGAGAGAAGATCATCGTTACGGTCGATGAGACGGAGAAAATAGAAACGAAGGCCTTGATCGTAGCTACGGGAGCTTCAGCGAGATGGTTAGGGATTCCTTCAGAAGAAAAGTATAAGGGGAAAGGAGTTACGACCTGCGCGACGTGTGACGGGGCATTTTTTAAAGGAAAAGAAGTCATCGTCATCGGTGGTGGGGATTCGGCCATGGAAGAGTCAACCTTCCTGACAAAATTCTGCACTAAAGTGACGATCGTTCACCGTAAAGATTCATTTAAAGCTTCTAAGATCATGCAGGATCGTGCCTTAAAAAATCCTAAAATAAAAGTGATCTGGGATTCCGAAGTTGCAGAGATCGTTGGCAATGGGAAAGTAGTTACTGGCGTGAAATTGAAGAATGTCAAAACGGCTAAAGTTACTGATTTTAAATGCGATGGCGTCTTTTTAGCTATAGGTCATATTCCTAATACCTCTTTCTTAGGTAGCTTATTAGAACTGGATAAGAATGGCTATTTGAAAGCTACTTCTCATATGCATACGAACGTAGAAGGCATCTTTGCGGCAGGAGATGTGCATGATGTCAGATTTAGACAAGCGGTAACGGCTGCAGGGTCTGGCTGTATGGCTGCTATGGAAGTGGAAAAGTATCTGGCAGAGAAAGAATAAAGATGATCCCCTTCTTTCAATAAAATTTCGCTTTTCTTCCAAAACATTTATATATTTAACGTTATTAAATAGTGTTAAATGATATGTGCTGATGCTTGTACGGTCATCTTATTGGCTAAAGCTTCAGTGCTTGAAGTAGCACTCCATGCTTTTAAAATCGTGCTCACTAAAGAAGTTTATGAAGAAGTCATTGCTGGAAAGAAAATGATGTTTCAGGATGCTCTCCTGCTCGAGCGCTTACATCATGAACAGAAAATAATAATCATTCCAACTCCAGAAATCTTGCAGCATAAGCTTGAAATTGATTTTAATATGGGTAGAGGCGAAGCTTCAGTTATTGCTGTGGGAATAGCTGATAAAGAGATTGTAATTGCGACTGATAATAGGCAGGGAAGGAAATCTGCTCAAATCAATAATCTTTCCCTTGTAGGAAGCATAGAGATTATCGTCAGCCTCTATCAACAAAAAAAAATAAGTGAAGATAAAGCCAAAGAATCTTTACGAATAGTAGAACGAGAGGGATGGTTTAGTCCCTATCTGATTGAAAAAGCTAAGGAGGATTTACGATGAATCAAGCAATATTTTTAGGCGCAAGAGTAGATAAAGAGATTATACGGATGGTAGAAGAAACGGCTGAGGAAGAAAGGGTTGATAAAACCAAAGCCCTTAAAGAACTTATTTTTTTAGGCAGAAAGCAGTATCTGTTACGAAAATACCTTGCTCAGTATCGTGAAAACAAGTGCTCTTTAGACAAGGCAGCTGAAAAGATAGGAATAACCGTAGCAGAAATGATGCAGGAAGCCGTTAAAGCTAAGATGCAATCAGAAGAAACGTTTGAAGAGTATAGGACTGGCTTGAGCCATCTTCATAAAATTAAAACGAGGTCTTCTTAAAGAGAGAAAATTGTAACATCGCTCATTTTATAGCTAGAGTTTATAATTAGCGCATTCTGTCATATCTTTATGGCACTCTGCCCTTACTTTGAATCATGTGCGGGATGTACTCTCCAGCACATGCCGTATCAATCCCAGCTTCAGAAGAAAAAGGAGAATCTATCAAACCTTCTGAAAAAATACTCCTTTCCTGAAATAAAGGTTTTTTACGGTGAAGCGTTCTCTTATAGAAATAGGATGGAGTTCATTGCTACCTCAAAGGGCTTAGGGTTGCGAGGGAAAGATGGCTCGAGAAAAATCGTTGATATTGACCACTGTCCTATTGCTCTTCCTCAGATCAATACTATCCTGGCTGAAGTGCGTAAGGGGTTC
>Ga0209542_10016398_pt1 | contig 12299 bp, 13 predicted proteins | sample RifCSPhighO2_01_FD_184028 | JGI IMG/M metagenome (GOLD analysis project Ga0209542, IMG submission 184028) | Soil microbial communities from Rifle, Colorado - Rifle CSP2_plank highO2_0.1 (SPAdes) (version 2) | ecosystem: Environmental > Terrestrial > Deep subsurface > Rock core/Sediment ...
ACTTGTGGAAAGTACTCTTGGATCCTTGTCTATAGCTGCCCAACCAACAACTCTTCAGATGGAAGATGGATTCAAAACATCCATACCCTTAGGGCAGGATCTTTTGGTACTACCACATAATATGGATACAACATCTCTTGCAACTACTTTTCCATTCACTTCATCTGAGTTAACAGCTAATGAGGGCATAATGTATGGCATAAACGAACACAACGGCTCACTCATTTTATTTGACAGATTTACTTTAGAAAATGCGAATTCAGTGGTATTCGCAAAATCCGGTGCAGGAAAAAGCTATTTTGTAAAACTTGAAGCACTAAGAAGCTTAATGTTTGGATCTGAAATTTTAGTTATCGATCCAGAGCAGGAATATTTAAACCTGGCACAGGCGGTCGGGGGCCAGTACATAAATTTTTCAGCTACTTCCCCTGTAAAGATTAATCCTTTTGATATGGCATCAATTGCTCTGCCCGGAGAAAACGAGCTTGGAAGAAAAATTTTATCTTTGACTGCATTTTTAAAGCTGGTACTGGGATCACTGGATCCAACAGAGGCAGCAATCCTGGATCGCGCTTTAAAACAAACTTATAGACTCCGTGGCATAACTGATGATCCCAAAACTCAACATTTACCTCCCCCCTTGATGGAAGATTTGTATAAAGTTTTAATCGGCATGGAGGAAAAAACTGCTGTTGATTTGGCATCCAGACTGGAAAGATTTGTTAGAGGTTCACTTGCAGGGATTTTTTCTTCAGCTTCAAATATAGAGCTTAATAATTCTTTTACTGTTTTTTCTGTAAGAGATTTGGCTGATCAACTACGTCCTTTAGCTATGTATATGATTCTTGAATATATTTGGACTAAAGTCCGCTCAAAATTAAAAAAGAGACTCTTAATTGTTGATGAGGCCTGGTATATGATGCGCCAGGAAGACAGCGCAAACTTTTTAGTTGATATGGCCAAGAGGGCCAGGAAATATTATTTAGGGCTGACTACTGTAACGCAAGATGTTGAGGATTTTCTCGGAACTGACAGGGGTAAGGAAATAATTTCTAACTCCTCCATTCAGATATTGCTTAAACAAGCCCCGGCTTCAATTGAAAAAATCGGACAGACATTCAATCTATCCCAGGGAGAAAACAGATTACTCCTTTCAGCAGGTGTGGGCCAGGGTTTATTTTTTGCCGGAAATACACACGTAGCCATGAGTGTTGTGGCGTCACCAGAAGAACACGAACTTATAACCTCTAATCCTCAAGAACTTTTAGCAAAAACCGGGGCAAGATTACCGAATTATTAGGAGTTTTATGGCTGCCAATGTTAAGTTCTATTCTCAAACATATAAATTTTTAGAGGCTTATAACTCTCAGGGTTCTACAATCAGAGTTTCTCTTTTAAATGCAATAAAGCGAATCGGAAAAAAAGATTACTTTGGAATCCCATTAACAGGATATGCATGGATTATTTTTAAAAGCTCTCCGCATTTTGGCGTCTCGCACGGTTTTAAGCTTTTGGATGCACTAAGAAATCAGAAATATGAGGAGTTTGCAAATACTCTTGATGATCTCTTTACAAAATTCTGGAAAAGTACACTGGATAGAGAGAATATGGAGCAGGAGGTTAAAAAAGTTGCCTCCGGAGAACTTGAACACCCGAGTTTTGTTTCCAATGAGGATCACGCAGAGTTAAATAAAATCGAGAGTTTACCCGAGGGGATCTATCAAAAACAGGCCTTTGAAAATTTTGTCGGTCCCAGGATGGAACAGTTTCATACTCCTCAGGCCCTAACACCCACACTTGTCAACACCCCGGGGGTGAAAGTCGAAGCCGAACACCCAGCAGATACCCTAGCGGTGGAAAATGTGGAAAGTCAACCCATTTCCAGTACTCCAACTGTTCCCCCCCCGGAAGTACATACTCTGCAGGATGTGGAATCGAAGGTTAAAGAAGAGCTCTCTCCTAGCATTCCATCAGAAAAACCACCATCACCTTACACCCCAAATATACACCTCCGAGGTGAAGAATCTGCTGTACAAACTGCTAAACACCTCGGAGGTGAAAAAGAGGAACAATTTCTCGCTCAACCAATGCAGACAAGCCCACAGCCTGTTAACCTTCCTTCTAAACCCTCTCTCCCCACTAGCATCTTGAAATCTAGCGTTGTACCAAAAGCTAGGTTTCAAGGATTCCAGCTTAAATCGATTTTCAAACCGCTTAGCTCTATCCGCCTTCCAACAAATATTTCTGTTGGAATAAAAAAATTTATTAGTAGAAACTTAACACCTTTAAGAATTGCTTCATTTTTCACAGGCGGTTTAGGAGCAATTGTTGGTTTCGGAGCTACAAATACAGCTTTTGGTGCAGCAGGAGGAGCACTTGTTGGAGGTTCAATACCAACTCTTGTAAAACAAAAAGGCTTTGGTGAACTTGTTTTAGGCGGGGTTACAAGAGCAGGAAATAGTGGGGCCAGTTTTATATCAGGAGTATCCGGAGGAAGCTTTGGCGGAAGATCTGTAGCCGGAAGGAGTTTTATCAGGGGAGCTGGCGGAGTTGGTAAGAAATGGGCCTTACTTTCACTGCTTGGATTTGTGTTTCTATCTGCCTTTCTAGTTGGCTTTGCCCCGGCCCCAGAAACACCCGGTGGACCAATATCAACCGACTCAGGAAAGCTCACAGGGGCGAGTTGTCCGGATCAAGCGACAATTGATGCAAACAAAAAAGATCCAAATTCCTGTAAATACTTAGGGGTCGCTGTTAATCTTTTTGACACAAATTTTCCTCAGTCAGCAATTGATTCTTATATAAATAAATATGGGAGCATATTTGTAAATGCAGGAAAGGGGGATTTAGGGCAATTTAGAACTCGTGTCATCTATATCGTTGAAAAATCTAAAGAGGTTGGGATTAATCCAGTTTTGGGCTTAGGTTATTGGAAGACTGAATCTAATTTCAGCACAATAGGAAACAGAGATTTAGGTTGCAGCACAGATGCGATAAATTTTTATGAACAAGTAGATTGTAAACTTGGAATAAATGATTTTAGCAATCCGGTGAAAAATCCTATTACTAATTGTGCAAGGAGTAAAGATGCAGAGAGTGTTGCATGTAGGACATTAAAGGGTATTCGCAGAAATCTAGACCTTACAAACCCAATAAAATATCCAATAGGTACTTTTGATGATTTTGCAGAAGCCTATGGTTCAAGAGATCCTAATCTAGATTGTACACCTGAAGGATGCAAAGTAAATAATAATTGTGTTAGTACATATAACAAATTAGTAGAAATTGCCATAGAGTTAAATGTGTGCAAAGTCGCTACACCTACTCCAACTATTAGTTCACCCGTGGGATCGTCAAATCAAGTAGCAACATGCCCATTAAGTCAGGATGGTTCAGGAAATTTTAATATCACTTGTGGAAGTTTTAAAACGCCCGGTTCTAATCGTTGCGGCCATGGTGATGGAGGCTATCCAGCTGTTTGCAAATCTCCACCATATGCGTCTTGCCCTGGAGGTGATTATTCTCCCCAACTGAAAGCTGCTATTGACGTTAGACCAGCTGGGAGTAATGGAAATAATTCACCAGTTTATCTACCGTTCATCAATGGTAATCAGACTGTAGATTGGACTTTAGTAAGTGGACCTATTACACTTAATGGGGGTGCTTGGGGTATAAAGTTAGAGTACACAGCAAGTTTAAGCGGGAAACAGTACCGGCTGGACTTAACACACCTTGATCCCAACTTTAATATCTCAGCCTCCAGATCTGGTGATAAGGTAGGTTCACTTTTAGCTTGTTTAGATAAAAACAGAGATGGCAGCTGTGAAGGAGGACATCTGCATACCGCAGTATCGATTGATGGAATATGGATAGATGCTATTAAGGAAGCTCATATGTGTTCACCATGAAATCAAAAACAATTTTTTTATTAATATTTCTTATATTTGTACTAATTGTTATTTTCGTGCTTAAAAATAATGCTCAAGAGGCCGAGGTAAACAACCCACCAGAACAAATTAATAAACTTAATGAAACCCCACCCTCACAGATAGAAATTTTCCGACTGATCTCAACTAATCTAAACGATCGAGATATAGGTATTAATGAATCAATAAAAATAGAATTTAACAAACCTGTTTCAAGCGAATTTATTTATGTGATTGAACCTCAAATTAATGTTAAAATCATTATAGGAAATGATAATGAGATAGTTATAGAACCAGTAGATGCATGGGTATTCGATACAAACTATACTTTGAAAATATTAAAATCAACCCTATCAACAACATATCAAACGCTAGATAAGGAATATATTTATACCTTCCAGACTCCACCCTATTCTGGAATATAGTATTTAAATTTAATGCTTTAAGTGCGTGGGTTTTCTGTAGAAAGCAATGTACATTAAAAGAACTATGATGATTAGTAACGCACTAATTATCATAAACCTAGTGTTAATATCTATAAAAACTGCTTCACTCATATTCTTACTCTTTCATCTAACTTCACAGCTAACACTAAAAATACTATAGCAAAAAATACTTCATAAGTAAATATCCAAAGTTTCTCTATATTATTGAGCGGTAAAAAATTTGGGGCAATTATAATTAATCCTAACCACCCTGCTGATAGATTTGTAAATAGGCCTGATAAAACTGTTAACCAAGATTTATTTAGGAAATTATTCATTTTACCTTTAACTTAACCTTACTGGCATTATTATGTATTCTAATCCTTCTTCTCCTACAGGTTTAATTAATGTTGGGGAAAGAGGGCCTGAAAATTCCATCATTAGTTGTGAGGATCCTGCAGCGCTTAGCGCGTCGATCAAAAATTTTGCATTAAATGCAATTTCCAATTCTTCTCCTTCAACTTGTGCCTCCACCTCATTTACTTGAGAACCTAGCTCTTTTGATTCTGATGAAAGAATAAGTTTATCTTTCTCTAATTTTAGAGTGAGAACATTAGCTTCATTTTTTGCAAATATTGATGCCAGTTTAGCAGCAGATAGTAGACTCGATCTATCAACTATTGTCCTGGCCTTAATCTCGGTTGGGATAATTTTCTCCCAGGAAGGGAAGATACCTTCAATTAGTCTTGATGATATAGTAGTTTCGCCTATTTTGAATACAACCTGATTGGAAGAAGCAGATGATGAGATTTCGATATCACTATCTTCACCAAGATCCTCTTCGTCTATAATTCTAAGTACTTCTTCAAATGTTCTTCTTGGAATTAAACATTTAAGAATCTTGTCCCCATCAAGTGATACCTTTCTGTGAGCCAGGCGAAATCCATCTGTAGCTACGAGATCTAACCTCCCCGCTTCTGATTTTGTTAAAATTCCTGTTAATATTGGCCTTCCTTCATCCGTAGCTGCAGCAAAAAGGATTTGGGAAGATCCTTTCAATACATTTGACTTAAATACTATCCCCTCTTCTTCCGCTACAGGGATTACCGGAAATTCTGTAGATGAAATACCTTTAATATTTGCAGAGAATTTTTCAGTACTTATTTTTAGGAGTTCACCACTGCTTTCGAAATCTACTTTTGCTGTTCCAATACCTTGGATTATTTCCAGAATAGTTTTAGCCGGGACTGTAATTTCCCCTTCCTCCGATATTTCTGCAGAGATATACTTTATTACTCCGATTTCTAAGTTTGTTGCTGCGACTTTGATTTTTTTACCTTCCGATGAGAATAAGATGTTACCTAGAACTGGTAAGGTTGAACGTACACCTACTGACCTTGATACACTTGAAAGAATTGGTAAGAGGTCTTGTTGTAGGATTGAAAATTTCATATTAGCTTATCCACAAAGTTTTCGTAGATTATATCATTTATTATAAAAAACAGTAGTAGTAATTAATATACTCTGTGGATATGTTGAGAATTCAGAAAATCAGGTTCAGGTTTTGGGCAAAATTAGTGTTGAAAAATTGAGAATATCTTGTGGATAACTAAAGTGAAAGGTGGATAAATAGTGGATAACTTTTACTGCAGGAGTCTTTGTTTTATCTCTATAAGTGTTTTTTGTACATCCCTATCAGTATTCATTAGCCTCTTTATTCTGTCTCGCCCATGCATAACTGTTGTGTGATCCCTTCCTCCAAGAATTTGACCGGCTTTCTGTACAGTAAAATTTAATTCTTCACAAAGTAGAAACATCGTTAAGTGTCTTGGTAATACTAACTCCTTCTGACGATTTGGTCCTGTTAAGTCTTTTTGGGTCATATTAAAATAGTTGCAAACAACTGAAATGACTTTTTTATAGTCAAAATTAGCAGGAACTACAGAAGTTTGGATAAAACTGGAGATATTTTCTATACTAGCCTCCAGATTATTAGCTTTAAGTTTCTGAATAATTTGTATCAGGCGTCCCTCCAGCTCTCTAATATTTGTATCAAGTGAAGAGGCAATCAGTTTTAAGGCGTCTTCAGGGAGATTTTCTCCTTTTTCCTGGCATTTTGCTTTTAAAATAGCTACTCTAGTATCAAAATCCGGAGTCTGGATATCAACCATAAGTCCTCCCTGGAACCTCGATTTCAAACGGTCTTCTACCTTAACAATCTCTCCCGGAGCTCTGTCTGAAGTTAAAATAATCTGGGAATTTTTACCTTGTAGAGCGTTGAACGTGTGGAAAAACTCTTCCTGGGTCCCTTCCCTGCCGGAAAAAAACTGGATGTCATCTAAAAGGAGAATATCTACAGAGCGATATCTATTTCTGAAATCTTCCATCTTATGTTCCTTTATTGCAGCGACATAATCATTTGTAAATTGTTCCGAGGAAGAGTATTTTACTTTCATGGCAGGATTCTTATTCAAAAGAGCGTTACCGATACCTAACATTAAATGTGTTTTTCCAACACCAGTTCCTCCATATAAAAGCAAAGGATTGTATGAAGTTCCTGGATTTTGTACTATAGCCTGTGCCGCAGCAAAAGCTACGTTATTAGAAAGTCCTACAACAAAGTTTTCAAGTGTGTATTTAGGGTTTAAACTATAGCTTAAATTTGGAGGTTGCGAGCTAAATTCAAAAAAATCCTCGCTTGGTAAATCTTTAGTTTTTTTCGATAATTTACTGGGATCAATTTTAAAGTCAACACTTATATCCTGATCTGTAATTTTTTTTAATGTTTCTAAAATTAAGTTTAAATATCTAGCTCTTAGCTGATTTTCAAAAAAAGCAGATCCAACTGAAAGAGTGAGTTTATTGTCTTGTAAACTAATTGCGTCAGCTTGAGAAAGCCAACCCTTAAAGTTAACAGGGCTTACTTTAGGTTTTATTTCATTTAGAACCTCTGACCAAATTTTATTTGGATCCATGGGAGCAATATAGTGGAAAACTTATCCACAAGTAAATATAGAGGAACTAGTTATAAATAGATCAAGTTGATTATTATATTTACAACAGCTATAATTATTTAATATGCCAAAGAGAACATATCAGCCAAAAAAATTAAAAAGAGTAAAAAAACACGGATTCCGCGCAAGGACTTCAACATCCGGCGGTCAGGATGTAATAAAGCGAAGAAGAGCTAAGGGGAGGACTTCTCTAACTGTCTAGTGAATTCTTTGTTAGTATATGCTTCCAAAATCAGTAAGATTAAATCTTAAAAAAGATTTTAAAAGAGTTGCCTCAGGGAAAAAGATTGAAACAAAATTCCTAAAGCTTTTTATAAATAGTAGTGATCCGGTAGTTCCAGTATGTAAGATAGGGATTGCACTGTCTTCAAATTATTTTAAAAAAGCCACTGAAAGAAATAGAGCGAGGCGTTTAGTTTCTGCTGCTTTCGAGGTGCTCTACCCGAAGCTCCCTACAAGTATAAATGTAGTGGTTCTTCCAAAAGCTAATGTTTTAGGTGTAAAATCAGGGGATATACTTTTAGACTTGGAAGAAAGTTTGAAGAAGGGAAAAGTGATTAATGAAAAGCAAACCTTTTAAAAAGACGGTAATTAGCTGCATAGAGTTTTACCAGAAACATTTATCGTTTGATACAGGCTTATTGAAAATATTTGCTCCTTACGGAGTATGCAGGTATAATCCGACTTGTTCAGAATACACTAAACAAGCTATAATAAAGCATGGGATATTAAAAGGAGGTTATATGGGAATTGTAAGAATTATTTCCTGTAATCCATTTACTAAGTATGGAACCAATAGGCGATCTATTTAACAATCTTTTTCTGGGACCAATTCTAAATATACTTATTCTCATCTTTAAAAGTTTAGAGATGGTGAATTTTCCTGGAGCATTGGGTTTTGCAATTATTTTTTTGACTGTAGCAATCAGGATTCTTATTTGGCCTCTTACAGAAAGCCAACTTCAAAGCGCAAGGAAAATGGCTGATCTAAAACCATTTCTTGATGATCTAAAGAAAAAGCACAAAGATGACAGAATGTCTTTGCAAAGAGCTCAAATGCAGCTTTATAAAGAACATAACATAAATCCTGCCGCAGGGTGTCTACCCATATTAATTCAGTTTCCGCTTTTTATTGGACTGTATCAAGCTATAATAAATATGTTTCCGTCGGCTGGAGGCGGCAACTTAGAGTTTATAAACTCCCTGCTTTATCACCCCTGGCTAAACTTATCGAGTGTTCCAGACTCAAATTTTTTTGGAATGAATTTAGCGGTTAAGCCCTCAGATTCTATAGTTGCACTCTCATATGTTCCAATAGTTACTGCGGTACTTACATTTATCCAGTCAAAAATGATGATTCCTTTATCTGTTAAACATTATAAAAGTGATAGCGCAAAAGAGACTAAAGAAAAAGAGGGTATGGAAGATATGATGATTGCAATGCAGGGGCAAATGGTTTATCTTATGCCAATTATGATTGGGTATTTTGCTTTCCAGTTTCCCATTGGACTTGCAATATACTGGAATACTTTTACAATTATGGGTATAATACAGCAGTATAAAATTTCCGGCTGGGGTGGAGCCGCCAATATGATTGGCGGAATTAAAAAGTTTAAATTTTAAATTGATGATGGAAAAGTAAACCTATGGAAGATAAATTAAGTGAGATACTAGATAATATATTAGGGCTACTCCTTTTGGAAGGGTCGTATGAGATTTCTGATACTGAGTCTGGATATAATGTTATGATTGAGACTTCGGATGCAGGCAGATTAATCGGATTTAAAGGAGAAAATTTAACTTCATTGCAGCTTATTATAAATCAAATAATGAGTAGGCAGATCGGGCAGTCAGATGAATTTAAAAGGGTAATTCTGGATGTTTCCGGGTGGAGGCAAAATAAAGAGGGAGAGCTTGCAGAAAAAGCTAAGGAATGGGCAGAGTCTGTTAAAGAATCCGGGAATGAAATGGAACTTGAACCAATGCCCAGTTGGCAGAGAAGGATAATTCATATGACAATTCAAGATATGGAAGGTGTGGAATCAGAGAGTATTGGAGAAGGAAGAGATAGACATCTTGTAATAAGATCAAAATCTTAGAAGGCAATTTTGTGAAATTCTCCGTTAACTCACTTCTGAAGCTGGTTCCTGGGGAGAAGTGATATCTTTATCGGATGCATAGGCTTCCATAAGCTGTCTAACATTTGCCTGTTCCATTTGTTTAAGAATATATTTACTGATAGCATTAATTTTGTCCTCGGCTTTTAACCAGTGACTATATACTAAAAGAGTTAATGTTATTCCTGCTGCCATTTCGACAAAATTGCCAAATATATCCCCTTCAATCCCTCTTCTAATTCCATCAACCATTGGAATTAGAGTAGGTAATGCCACCATTAAATGAATCTTATTAGTTTCCCATCTTCTTTGGCTTAAGTGATCAAGTGTCTCCAGTGGGTGGTAGGGATTAGCAGTAAATTTTCCAAGTGCAGTATCTGCCAGGATATAATCTACCAGAACATCATTCCCTTCGTGAGTAACGGTGTATATTGTAAATCCCTCTTTTGGTAAAACTTCCCTTGGTTGTAGTTCCATGTAAAGAATTTATACCACTGTTGAGTTTTTACTGTCAAGTTGGTTAGAATAATTTAAGTGAACAAATTAATAGCAGTTAGTTTGTCAAAGCTGGAGATTGAATTTTTTCCTCTGATTGCTCTGTTTCTAAATTTAAACTCGCACCAAATGGAACATCTTTTATTGCAGCATCTCTTGAATTTGCTATACCAAGATCAGTAAGACCATCTTTAGCCGTGTACCATGCGCCTACAGTTAACCCGGTCAACACAGCAAGTCTTGGAAGATCAATTTGATCTAAACTTATACTCTTAAACAAAACTTGTCCAATCCAAATAGCATGTGCCATATCAGCTATTATGAATCCGCCACCACCGACTAATAATTTTGTCCAACCCCAAAATTTCTGCCTGCCTATTTCTCTCCCTGCCGAAAGTATATCTGAATAACTAGTTTTTTCTTTTCCAGTAGTTATAATGTTAAAAGTACCTGTTTCTACAGCTGCCTGGCTAAGCCCTTCTCGGCTAACTTCAGACTCGTAATTCATATAAGTTTTATAACATTAATCTATTATTGTGTCAACTATAAGTATAGGATAAAATTATTTAATTGAATAAATTATTAGTTATTACAGAACAAACTCTCTGGCAAATAATAGGCCGTGTTATTACATCTGGAGCATCATTTTTGGCCCTGGGTCTAATTATTAGAAACTATAGTCAGGAAGAAGTTGGAGTTTTTACTCTTGCCCAAACGTATCTTTCAATGTTTTTTATTATCGCTGATTTAGGCCTTAATGCTTATGTTTTAAGTAGACTAAAAGATTACCCTGAAGAAGCAAATAAATTATTTAATGCCAGATTTTATTGGTCATGCTCCCTGGTGCTAATTGCTTGCTTATTTAGTTTGCTATTACCTATTGGAGACGGGCTTTTTAAAATGGCTGTAGTTTTTGGAGCGATAACTATTATTGGTAATGGAATTTTTAGCTCACTTAGTTTGATTTTTCAAAATCAACTTAAATTTGAACTCTCAATTATAGCTCATATTATTGGCTCTGCAGTTATGATAATTACTCTTTTTTCCTTAGTATTTTCTAATGCACCAGTTTTTTTACTTCTTTTAGCTTATTCAATTGGTTGGATTGCAAATAATATAACTGGCTTAAGTTTAATAAGAAAATTTTTTAAATTTAAACTCATAACTCCAGATTATAAATATTTCTTCGGTCTTCTTAAAAAAACCTGGCCAATTTCAACAACCTTAATTTTAAATGTGATTTATTTTAGATTTGACGCATTTATCCTGGCTTATTTTAAAGGACTATCTGATGCTGCTATTTATAATCTTTCTTTTGCTCTTTTCCAAACAGCTCTTTTTCTTCCAACTTTCGTAATGAACAGTTATTACCCGATTATTTTAAAAGAGCTCGATAATAAAAAGCTATTATTCAGACAGCTTCGGTTGGCTTTTGGTATTATGACTGGAATTGCTCTTTTAGGAACTTTTTTTACTTTCCTTTCGGCTACTGTTTTAGTTAATTTAATAACGGGAGGAGGGTTTGAAGGTTCGATTACTTCAATTAAAATATTATCCATTGGCTTCCCGGCATTTTTTGGTTCTGCGCTTCTTATGTGGGTTCTTGTTTCCTTAAACAAGTACAAAGAATTAATGGGTGTTTATTTTTCAGGATTAGTTGTAAATGTGGTATTAAACTTAATATATACGCCACGTTTTACATATATAGCTACTTCATGGATAACTGTTTTCTCGGAATACCTGATACTTAGTTTATTACTTATGGTATTATGGTTTTCAGAGGAAAAAAAGTGAAGTTAATAATTTTTACAGATGGTGCCTCTCGTGGGAATCCAGGACCAGCGTCTTATGGTTTTACCATTTCTGATCAAAGAGGGAAGTTACTTCATGAGGAAGGTGCATATATTGGTGAAACCACAAATAATGTAGCTGAGTATACTGCGGTTATTGAGGCTTTAAGACTTGTGAGTGAAAAATATGCTAAAAATTATCCCTTAAACATAGAACTCTTTGCCGATTCAAAGCTTGTTGCTGAACAGCTATCCGGTAGATATAAAGTTAAACACCCCAATCTTAAACCTCTTTTTGAGAAAATAAAAATTTTAGAGTTGGAACTTGGTACAATTAAATATACTCATATTCCCAGGAGTAAAAATACAGCTGCTGACAAATTAGCAAATCAAGCCCTGGATAGCAGAAGCTAGATCCATTTTGTTATGTTTCCTCTCTCTTGAAATCCTGCGCTTAAGTGTTACGATTCACACATGCCGGAAACTTCCAAAAATATCATTGAAAAGGATAGTAATTTAATATCGCGAAATG
>Ga0209542_10016402_pt1 | contig 12297 bp, 10 predicted proteins | sample RifCSPhighO2_01_FD_184028 | JGI IMG/M metagenome (GOLD analysis project Ga0209542, IMG submission 184028) | Soil microbial communities from Rifle, Colorado - Rifle CSP2_plank highO2_0.1 (SPAdes) (version 2) | ecosystem: Environmental > Terrestrial > Deep subsurface > Rock core/Sediment ...
CGGATCCGCTCCCCCCGACCCCTACCGTGACCACGAATGCCGCCACGGGGGTGACCTCGACCGGAGCCACCCTGCGCGGTTCGGTGAACGCGAACGGCATTGCGTCCGAATATTGGTTCGAATACGGCGCGAGCCAATCCCTGGGGCAATCCACTTCGCGTCAGTCGGCGGGCAGCGGCTCGACGACCTATTCCTATTATCGGAACATCTCCGGGCTCTCCGGCGGCCAAACATATTATTTCCGGATAGTGGCCGAAAGCTCCGCGGGAAGGGCGGAGGGTTCCATCAGGTCTTTTGCGGCCGGAAGCCAGATCCCCGTCGTACTGACCGAGACCGCCACGGGGGTGACCACGAGCGGAGCGACCCTGCGGGGAAGCGTGAACCCGAACGGATTTTTGACCGAAGCCTGGTTCGAATACGGCGCGAGCCAATCCCTGGGGCAATCCACTTCGCGTCAGCCGATCGGCGCGGGAGGCATATCCGACGTGTCGGTTTCCCAGTCGCTCACCGGGCTCACCAACGGGCGGACCTACTATTACCGGATCGCGGCCCAGAGCGAAAAAGGCACCGCCCGCGGCTCCATCATGAGCGTGGTTATCGGTACGAGCCAAGGCGGTCCTTCGATCACCACCCTGGGCGCGAGCGGGATCGGCACGACCTTCGCCACCCTGAACTCTTCCGTGAATCCCGGCGGCATCTCGACCGAAGCCTGGTTCGAATACGGCACGGATGCTTCCCTGGGAACCGTGGTGGGCAAGCGGACGATCTCGGCGGGCTCCTCGGACGTGAGCGTATCCCAGAAATTAACCGGGCTCACCACTCGCCGGGTCTATTACTACCGGGGAGTGGCCAGGAACTCCCGGGGTACGACCTTGGGCGAGATCCGGCAGTTCATACCGATGGATATAGCCGGCGGCGGACCGCCCCAGATGATCACCGGGCCGGCGACCGAGGTGACCCGAACGTCCGCCAAACTGAACGGGCTTTTGAATCCCTATAATTTGAAGACCACCTGGTGGTTCGAGTACGGAACCACGGATTCCCTGGGCAAGCTCACGGCCAAGAAAACATTGACCGGAGCGATCGATTTCAACATGGATGCGGTCCTGACCAAGCTTGTCTCCGGGCAGATATATTACTTCCGGTTGGTGGCGGAGAATTCCAGGGGCAGGAATTACGGCCTGCTTCAGAGTTTTGCGACGCTCAAAACCTCCGCTCCGCCTCCTCCCGCCCCGTCCCCGAGCGTTCCGCCTCCGGCGGAGCCGCCTCCGGAATCAAGAGCGACCCTGGTCATCTCGCCTCCGAACCAGACCATAGCCATCGAAGAGCAGGCGGCCTTTTCTCTCTATTATGATCCGGACGGCCCGGACGGCAGAAAGGCGCGGGTGAACGTGACCTCGGACGCGGATTGGAATTCGAACGACCAAGGCGTGCTGATCCATGAGGCCTACGGCCGATTTCGGGGGCGCAGCGCCGGCGACGCCGGCGTCTCCGCGGAATACGAAGGATTGAGCGCGCAGGCCTCGGTCAAGGTTTCGGCGCCCGGAAATTCCCCCTTGGTCAGAACGAGCGAATCCGTTTCGGAGAACGGCGGGATCGAGGTCAGGGGCTATGTCAATCCGAACGGAGAACCCGCGCGGTATTGGTTCGAATACGGAACGGACGAAGCGCTCGGAGAAGCCAGTCCCGAGCAGCAGATCGAAGCGAGCACCATCGGTTCCGACGTGTCGGAGCGCTTAAGCGGCCTCCGGGGAGGCACTTATTATTTTCGGGTCGCCGCCGAGAACCGGTTCGGCCGTCGGCACGGTGATCTCCTGACCTTCCGCGCGGAGAGCGGGGCGGCCTGGTGGATATACGTGCTGATCGCGGTGGTCGTGCTGCCGCTTGCGGCGGTTCTCATCTACGTGATCCTGAAGCTCATATCCCGCATCCGGTCCTAAGGATGTCCCGGCATTCGGTTTTATATGCACGCCGCGGGCGCAGACATCCGGCCTGCGGGAAGCTTTCGGAATCCGACCGGGCTCGGTCTCCCGTGGTAGGGAGCCGGTCGGACGAGAAGCAGGCGAGCTTTTCCGCAGGAGAAAAGCTACGCCGGTTCCCGCAGGCCGGATGCCGGAGTCCCCTTGACAGAGGGAAGGACGGCGAGCTAAATTAGCAGTCGTAAGCAAACATTGCCAATGGCCGTTCTCCGCTTCGGAGCGGCTGGGGCAGGGTCGAAGAAAAACCAAAAGACGATGAATCTTAAACCGTTATCCAACCACATCCTTCTCGAGCCTCTCGCGGAGGAAAAGTCCTGCCGGAGACGGCGGAGAAGGAACGTCCCACCCAGGGCAAGATCGTGGCGGTCGGTCCCGGCAAGCGCAACGACAAAGGCGAGCTCGTACCCATGGCGGTCAAAGCGGGCGACATGGTTATTTTCAAGAAATACGGTCCGGACGAGATAGAAGTGGAAGGCAAAAAATACCTGGTCGGGGACGAGGAAGACATCCTCGCCATCATCGAGTGATGGCTCTAAAAGAACACAAAATACAGTAACCAAAACAACAAACTTCAGGTCGCAAAATACGAATTAGCTTGTGATTTGGGGTTTGTGAACTGGGATTCAAATCAACATGGCCAAACAGATCAAGTTCAACGAAGAGGCGCGGGCGGCGATGAAAAAAGGCATCGACAAGCTTGCGGATGCGGTACGGATGACCCTCGGTCCCCGGGGGCGCGCGGCGGTCATCGAGAAGGGTTACGGCGCCCCGCAGGTCACCTTTGACGGCGTGACCGTGGCGAAGGAGATAGAGCTTGAGGAAAAGTATGAGAACCTCGGCGCGGAATTCATCAAGCAGGCGGCGGAAAAGACCAACGATAACGTGGGCGACGGCACCACCACCTCCGTGGTCATCGCCCATACCCTGATCGAGGAAGGGGAAAAGACCATCCGCGAGAAGAGCTTCAATGTCATCCATTTGGCGGAGGGCCTGAAGAAAGGTGCGGAAGCGGTTTTGAAGCAGCTTGAGAGCCAGCGAGAGGTCATAAATGACAATAAAAAGATCAAGGAGGTGGCCACTCTGTCCGCGAAGGACGCGGAGATAGGCGGGCTCATCGCGGAGGTGATGGACAAGATCGGCAAGGAAGGCGTGGTGTCCGTGGAGGATTCGAACACCATCGGCAACTCTTTCGAGATAGTGGAGGGCATGCAGTTCGATCGCGGTTACGTCTCGCAGTATATGGTCACGAGTCAGGAGCGGATGGAGGCGGTCCTGGAGGATCCCTATATCCTGGTCACTGACCGCAAGGTCTCCGCGATAAACGACCTACTGCCCCTTTTGGAGAAGGTCATCCAGAGCGGCAAGAAGGAGCTCGTGATCATCGGCGAGGACATAGAGGGCGAAGCGCTCGCTACGCTCATCGTAAACAAACTGCGCGGCATCTTCAGCGTGCTTGCGGTCAAGGCGCCCGGTTTCGGCGACCGCCGCAAGGAAATGCTTCAGGACATCGCGGTCGTGACCGGGGCGCAATTCATATCCGAAGACCTGGGCAAAAAGCTCGACGGAGCCGATCTTGCCGACCTGGGGCATGCGCACCGGGTGGTCGCGACCAAGGACGACACGACCATCGTGGGCGGCAAGGGCGACAAGAAGGCCATCGAGGATCGGGTCGCCCAGCTCAAGGCGCAGATAAAGAAGACCGAATCCGATTTCGACAAGGAAAAGTTGCAGGAACGGCTGGGGAAATTGGCGGGCGGCGTGGCGGTCATCAAAGTGGGCGCGCCCACGGAATCGGAGCAGAAGGAATTGAAGCAGCGCGTGGAAGATGCGGTGGCGGCCACCAGGGCGGCCATGGAAGAAGGCATCGTGCCCGGCGGCGGCATCGCGCTCTTTAACGCAGGCCTTGCCGGCTCCGGCGCTCCTCCGAGCGACGAGGCCTTGGCTATCCTCCAGAAGGCGATGTGGGCGCCCTTGCGGGCGATAATCGCGAACAGCGGCGAATCCCCGGATGCGATCATGGACAAATTGCGGAAGGACCGGGGCGGCAACAACTGGCTCGGCTTCAACGCGGCGACGAACAAGATCGAGAACCTCAAAGAAGCCGGCATCATCGATCCTCTTAAAGTGACCAAGACCGCCTTCCTGAACGCGGTTTCGGTGGCGTCCACCTACCTTACGGTCGGGGCGGCCATCACGAGCGTTCCCGAGAAAAAGGAGAAGTCCGCTCCCGGCATGGGAGATATGGACTACTAGCACGCGAACGGGCGCGGATCAGAACGCGGAACGCAAAAGCGCCCCGGCCGGGGCGCTTTTGCGCTTGAGGTCAGTCGTTCTTCCCCAGATATTCTTTGAGCTCCTTTTCCTTCTTGTCCATCGCGCCCGCGGTCTCCCGCCGGGCGAAATCGTACTCGTTCATGTCGGCCAGGAGATGCTTGCCGAGCAGGGGATATGCCTCCCGGACCAAGCGCGCCTTTTCCTGTTCCACGCGCCGGTAATCGGGATGGCCCTGGGGAATGGTGCGCAGTTCGGTTTCCCAGAAGAGCGCGCGGAGATTCTGGTACTGCACGAAGCGCAGACGGTGGGAAAGCGTCGAGGCGTACTGCGCAAGTTCGGGGTCCTTGGCCTCGATCTTGCGGTAGACGTCCTCCGCCTTGCGGACGGCGCTGCGAAAATCTTCGGCGAGCCCGGCCGCTTCGAGCTCCGGCGGCACGTCGAATCCCAGGTAGATGTGCCACTTCTCCCGGAACTGGGTCTGCAGCCGGTGCCGGTGCAGGTCGCGCCAGGCGCCGATGTTCATGATTATCTCGAACCGCAGATACGCGTTCTCGAAAGCCCGGGGGATCTTCTGCCAGCGGGCGGTCCGATCGTGGAGCACCCGCTGGAGCAGCTCCTCTTTCTCTTCGCCGGACATGGCTCTGACCTTCGCGAGCACCTCCGGGAAGGAGGCATGGAGTTCGGGATACAGAAGTCCGGCGATGACCTTGTCCTCCCCGTCCGGATCGTATTCCAGAAGTTTCACGCCGGGTTCGGCCGGAACGGGCTTGGCTTCCCAGCCGGAGCCCCGGAGCCATTCCCGGATGCGTTTGCCGCGCTCGCCCAGATATGTCCGGTATGCGGAAGATTGGTCGCTCGTGAGGCGCCGCAGAAAGGCCGGCACCACCCTATTCAATTCCCGGAAGGCGGCGGCGCCCGCCCAGCGTATCTCGCCCAGAGGGTGGTTCAGGGAGCGGTTCATCGCGTATTCGAAGACCTGGCCGTTCCCGAAGAACGACACCTGGCTCAAGGTCGCGGCGGGCAGAAGCCCGCGCACGGTGTCATAGGCCTTGGTGCGCAGGACGGATTCTTTCTCGTCCGGATGGCCGCCCTTCAGGATCCCGTAATACTTCGCGGCGAGATCCCCGTAGGTCCGGAAAAGGCCGTCCATCGCTTCGCGGTATTCGGATTCGAGCCCGAGTTCCTTAAGGGTCGGATCGGTGTAGTAGCGATAACGGCCGTTCGATTTGTTCCCGTAATCCACGTAGCGGGTGGATTTCTCGATGGGCGAGAGACCGATGCGCATATCCTCCAAATGTTTGATGGCCACCTGGGACAGGGAAGAATAAACAAGATGCGTGCCCGCCATCTGCGCGATGGAATCGTCCCCGAACTGGGAGAGCCACTTCACGTAGAATTCCCGGCCCTTGGGATTCGAGAATATCATCTCCACCGGATAGCGGTGCAGGAATTCGATGAGCGCCGCGAGAGCTTCCTGGTACTCGCCCGGTTCCGCGAGGAACGGCTTCGCGAACTCGTTCAGGAATATGAGCCGCAGATCGTCCTTGGCCCGGCTGGTCCGGGAGCACAGGGCGCCGACCACTTCCGGAGGCAGGAAGGGGACGGCGAAAACGGAATCGGTCAGGTTCGTGAAAAAAGGTTCTATGCTGTGGCGTTCCTCGTCGCTCAAATTCAACGGTTCGAAATCGGGAGCGAATTTGTTTTCGGGTTCCATGGGCACATTATACCCGCTCGAGACGGGTTTGAGGATGGCGGAGAAACGTACTATAATATGGCCATGAATCCCACATACATAATCTTGGGGGTTGCCGCGGTCATCCTCGGCTATGTCGTGGCTGCCTACAATCGGCTTGCGACCCTGCGGGTGCGGACCCGGGAGGCGCTTTCGGATATCGACGTGCAGACCAAGCGCCGCTACGATCTCATTCCGAACCTGGTGGAAACGGTCAAAGGATACATGACCCACGAGCGGGAGGTCTTGACCAAAGTGACCGAAGCCCGGGCCGCGGCGGCCAACGCTCCCGGCGGGCCGCTCGAAAAGCAGGGCGCGGAGAACATGCTCTCGGAAACCCTCAAAACCCTCTTCGCGGTCGCGGAGAATTATCCCGATCTTAAGGCGAACGCGAATTTCCTGGACCTCCAGCGGGAATTGGCGGACACCGAGAACAAGATCCAAGCGGCCAGGCGCTTCTTCAATTCCACCGTGCGCGACCTGAACACCGCGGTCATCACCTTCCCGACCAACCTCATCGCGGGCATGTTCGGCTTCCGGGAAGAGAAGTTCTTCGAGGTCGCGACCTCCGCGGAGAAGGAGCCGGTCAAGGTCGGATTTTAGTCCCGGAATGATCTCTGCGATCATCTTCGATTTCGGGGGTGTTTTGGCCGAGGGCAGATTTTTCCCGGTCCTGGCGGAGAAGCTGCAGGATAAATTCGGAGTGGCCAAGGATCTGATCCAAAAGCGGCTTTACGAGCACGAGAACAATCTGATGCGCGGCCGGGAAACGCTCCGGGAATTTTGGTCCAAAGTTTGCGCAGGGACGGAGATACCCTATGCCGATTTCGAAAAAGCGTTCGACATGAAGTACGCACTGAACGAAGCGGTTCTGGGCCTGGCTGAAGGTCTCAAGAAAAAGCATCGGCTGGTTATGCATACGGATAATTTCGCCAAGTTCAGTTCCGCCATCCGGCAGGACCCCAGATTAAGCCGTCTGTTCGACGACATGTTCTTTTCGAACGAGATCCAAATGGTCAAAGACGAAGAGGCGGCCTTCCGGCATGTTTTGGACAATATCCGCAAAGAGCCGGAGGAATGCGTCTTCATAGACGACAAGGAAAAGAATCTCCTGGCGCCCGGAAGACTGGGCATCCACACCGTTCTCTTCAGGGATCCAGCGGGACTTAAAGCCGACCTGGCGAAATTGGGCGTGGTTACATAAAACCCATGGCTTCCCTTTATACCCACAAAGACCGCAACATCCGCAAGACCTTCTTGCTCTTCACGACATTTCTTATCGTGGTCATCGGCCTGGGCTGGGTTTTCGCCCAGGCCTACGGCGATCCTTCCATACTGTATATCGCGGTTCTCTTCAGCATCGCGATGAGCTTCACGAGCTATTGGTATTCGGATAAGATCGTTCTCGCCATGCATCGCGCACGCCCGGTGACCATGGAAAATTCGCCGGAGCTTTATCGCATCGTTGAGAATCTGGCCATTACCGCCGGCTTGCCCATGCCGCGGGTGTATGTCGTTCCGGAGACCGCCCCGAACGCCTTCGCGACCGGGCGGGATCCCAAGCACGCGGTGGTGGCGGTGACCGAGGGCCTTTTGAACCGCTTGGACCGTTCCGAATTGGAAGGAGTGCTGGCGCACGAGCTTTCCCACATCGGCAACCGGGATATGCTGGTGGGCACGGTGGCGGTGGTCCTGGTCGGTTTCATATCCATCCTTTCGGACATGTTCCTGCGTTCCCAGTTCTGGGGCGGGGGACGAAGCCGGAGCAACAATCGGGGCGGCAATATTCTGGTCCTGGCGGGACTGGCGCTCGCCATCCTCGCTCCCGTCGCGGCCACCTTGATCCAGCTCGCCATCTCGCGCAAGCGGGAATTCCTGGCGGATGCCTCCGGCGCGCTCCTTACCCGCTACCCCGAAGGCCTGGCCAAGGCGCTCGAGAAGATCTCCGCGGATCCTGCGGAGATGAGCACCGCGAACAACACCACCGCTCATCTCTGGCTTGCCGACCCCTTCAAGGGCAAGTCCGCTCTGCATAAGATGTTCCTGACCCACCCGCCGGTCGCGGACCGCATCAAGGCCCTGCGGGAAATGGGCGGATAAGGTTATAATCTTCACGATGGGAATTTTCCAGATATTTCGCGAGAGCCTGTACTCGCCGTCTTTTTACCGGACCCTGCCCGGGCGGCCGTTCTCGTTCTCGGTCAAGTATTTCTATACCTTGGCGATCGCATTCTCCCTCGCGCTCACGATCTATTTCGCGGCCGCGCTCCTGCCGGGGCTCTCGGTTCTCATGAAGACCATCATTCCTGAAGCCATTGAGACCTTCCCCGCCGAACTTACCGTCACCATCGAGAACGGCGAGGCGCGGAGCAACGTGGAGGAGCCCTATTTCATCGAATTTCCGGAGAAGCTCGAAATGCTCGGAGACCGGGACAGCGACCGCCGGCTGGCGGTGGTGGATACCAGGAACGAGTTCACCCCCGAAAGATTCCGGGAATATAACGCCTACGTGTGGCTCGGGAGGACCTCGCTCATCTTCGGGGACGAGAACGGGGAGATACGCATCCGGGAGCTCAGGGATTTCCCGGATATCGTTTTGAATCGTGAGACGCTTCGGGTCTTGGGCACCAAGGCGGAGGAATCCTACGGCTGGCTCGTGCCCCTCCTTATGACCGCAGGCGTGCTCATCGCCTTTGTCCTGCTTCTCGGATACTTCAGCTTCAACCTGGTTTATCTGCTTATCTTCGCGGTGCTCGTCATGGTCATCGCCCGGTTCCGGAAGCTCGAACTGGGATACAAGGATTCCTACCGGATCGGCATTCATGCCACGAGTCCCGCGCTCATCTTGATGGTCTTGAGCCTGGTCGGCGTGCCCATCCTGCCGTTCCTCTTCACCGCGGTCTCGGTCGCGATTGTCTGGGCGAACCTCCAGCCGGAGATCACGTCTCCGCTCCCGGCATGAAGTATCCCCCGGGCAAGACGATGGTGATCGCTCTGGGCGGCTCGGTCATCCATCCCGAGCACATAGACGTCAAGCTCATTCGGGATCTCCGGAGAACGCTCCGGAGATTTTTTCGCTCCCACCGGTTCGTGCTGGTGGTCGGCGGCGGCCGGTTGGCGCGGGTGTTCCAGGACGCCGCCCACCGCGCGGGACGGGTGAGGGACGAGGACAAGGATTGGCTGGGCATCCACGCCACGCGCATGAACGCCCATCTTCTGCGGACCGTCTTCCGGGACGTGGCGGATCCGGTGGTGATCGACAAGCGGCATCGGTTGAAAAAACTCTCGCATCCTTTGACCATCGGCTCCGGCTGGCGGCCGGGCTGGTCCACGGATTACGTGGCGGCAGTGCTCGCTTCGGATTTCGGCGCGAAGGAGGTGGTCATTGCGGGGAAGCCGGCGTTCGTCTACAGCGCGGACCCGCACCAAGTGAAGCGTGCTCGCCCGATCCCGGAGCTTTCCTGGCGGAAGTATCGCCGGATGATACCGAAAAAGTGGTCTCCGGGCATGCACGCGCCGGTCGACCCCGTGGCCGCCCGTTTCGCGGAGAGGCACGGCATCCGGGCGGTGATCCTGGACGGCAGGAACCTGAAGAACTTCGAAAATTTCCTCAAGGGAAAGGAATTTGAGGGGACGGTGATAAAATGAAAACGACATGAGCGACCGGCTGGATATCGACAAAACCTCGACCGCGCTCACGGTCATCGACCTTCAGGCGGGCATAGTGGCCCGGCCCGCCTACCCCCATGATGCGAGAACCGTCGTGGAGAATGCTATGAAGCTCGCGGAAGCGTTCCGTAAGAACGGGATGCCCGTCTTTCTGGTGCGAGTGACGCCTTCGCCCGACCTCAAAGACCGGCTGGTCCCCATCGCGGACAATCCCGGCCATCCGGCGCCTCCGGATCCGGAGTGGGGTAGAATAGCGCCGGAACTTGGTCCGAAGGAAGGCGACTTCATCATCACCAAGAGGCAATGGGGTGCTTTCTACGGCACGGAGCTCGATCTCGAACTGCGCAGGCGGAAGATAAGCACCATCATTCTTTGCGGCATTTCTACGAACATCGGCGTGGAAAGCACCGCGAGGGTCGCTTATGAATACGGATACCAGCAGATATTCGCGGAAGACGCGATGAGCGCGGGGCAATCCAAGGAAGTGCACGAAAACACGGTCAAGAACATCTTCGCGCGCATCGGACGGGTTCGGAAGACGGAAGAGATACTGACGGCCCTGAATTCATAACGGCCGGGAGGGGAGAAGTGCTAAGGAAGCTCCGATGCCTTGATCGGAGCAATGATTTTTCTACGAGCAGCAACTCGTGAAAAATCTATTGCGGAGGGGGAGGGATTCGAACCCTCGAAGCCGGTTAGGGCTTACGCGCTTTCCAAGCGCGCGCACTAGGCCGCTATGCGACCCCTCCTATGGCGTTCCTATGATACATAAATCATAACGCCGCCGCAATTCTCGGCGCGGTTCTGAACAAAAAACCGCCGGAGGCGGTTTTTTGGTTCGAACGATTCCGGGAGCTTACATCCCCGAGGAACTGCAAGCGCGGCAATCCTTTTTGTGGGTCGCGACGATATAGATCGCGGAAAGACCCACCAGGACGTAGATGACGCGAGAGACCATCGCATCCATCCCTCCCAGCCACGAGCCGATATCCTGGCCCATGATGCCGTAGAGAAGCCAGTTCAGGCCTCCGATCACGAGCAGGGTAAAGGCGACCATGTGTAATCCTTTCATAGCGAGAATCGAAATTCTTTTTTCGACCTTTCTATACTTTAATTATATCATATGGAGCATGCCCGAACTGCCCGAGGTAGAAAATCTGCGATTGGGCCTCCAAAGGCGCATCCTGGGCCAAAGGGTCCGGAGCATCGCCGTCCGAAAGCCGAAACTCGTATCCGGCCGGGGAAATCTGCGCAAAGCCTCCCCGAAAAAGACCCGGGAATTCATCCGCGGCCTTACCGGCTCGAGGATATTGGACATCACCCGGCGGGCCAAGAACCTGGTCTTCCATTTTTCGGGCGGCAAGCGGCTGGTCGTGCATCTCAAGATGTCCGGCCAGTTTGTCTACCGCGCCTCGCCGAAACGCGGCGTGAAGGCGGGCAAGGAAATATTTGACGGCGGGCATCCTATCCGGATCTCCGAGACGGTCCTGCCCAACCCGCATACCCGGCTCATATTCGGGCTCGACAAAGGAATCCTTTACTATAACGACACCCGGATGTTCGGCTACCTTCTCTACTACCCTTCCGAGGCGCATCTGGATAAGGCCGGCCATTTCCGGAATTTGGGTCTGGAGCCCCTGGACGCCGCCTTCACCCCCGCGTATTTCCGGGGATCCCTGCGGGCAAGAAAAGCGCGCCTGAAGAGCGTGCTTATGGATCAAGCGGTGGTCACGGGGCTCGGCAACATCTATGCGGATGAAGTATGCTTCTTGGCCAAAGTGCGGCCGAACCGCAAGGCGTCCTCCTTGAGCGACAAAGAGATCGGACGCCTGCACCGGGCCATTCTCGCGATCCTGCCCAAGGCCATCGCGGCCGGCGGTTCCTCGGTCGTGAGCTATCGGCTTGCGGACGGCAGCCGGGGCAACTACGCCCGGGAGCACAAGGTGTACGGCCGGGCGGGGGAGAAGTGCTTCCGGTGCGGAAGCGTTTTGAAAAAGAAGGCCATCAATAACCGCACCACGGTTTTCTGCGCGAGCTGTCAAAGGTAGCGTTTATCTCAAGATCTTAACTAAGCCCGCAAGCGCCCTGAGTTTGTCTTCCGGGTTCTTGAAGCGCCAGAGATATTGTTCCAGGTGAGGTTCGGTGCCTGGCTTGGAATCATCTAATTTCGTGGCCGGGACCATCTGCGCCGGATCATATAAAACTACGAGATCGATCCTTAGTCTGTATCCTCGGTCGAGCAGGGTGTTCTCATAAAATCGCCTTATATCTTCGCGGAATGATTCGCCAACGATCTTGCCTTGATTTATCTCTATCAATCCCGCCTGCAGATCGGGCTTGTAGGGTTCGAACGACTCATGCGCGACCCCTTTCCGGTCCGGGTCGTATTTATCGGTTCCTGTTCTGGTTATGATCTCCGCCAGTTGGTCCAAGGTGAGCCGGGGGTGCTCGCTGACACTCAGGGCGCGGGACAGGAAAGACCCCTCGAAGTTGTCCGCGATGGCCCGGTCGATGCGCGAACCAACATCTTTATAATCGGGTTTAGTATCGATCGTATATTCCGGGATCGATATCGTTACGATCTTCGGTTTGTTTTCCATTGTGCCCGGGGTGGGGGTCGAACCCACACGTCCTTTCGGACAG
>Ga0209542_10016404_pt1 | contig 12297 bp, 16 predicted proteins | sample RifCSPhighO2_01_FD_184028 | JGI IMG/M metagenome (GOLD analysis project Ga0209542, IMG submission 184028) | Soil microbial communities from Rifle, Colorado - Rifle CSP2_plank highO2_0.1 (SPAdes) (version 2) | ecosystem: Environmental > Terrestrial > Deep subsurface > Rock core/Sediment ...
GTCTCGGGTCGCTGAACCGATTGAAATAATATCGTACATAATTAAAAATGCCTTAATGACTCTTTTAGTTCGTTTATAGACTCATCGACTGGCCTATTCTCAGAAAAGATATGTCCGCCCATGATTATACCCGAAGCTCCAGCTACAACTGCCAGCTTTGCCGTCTCTAGGTGCATAGCACCATCTACATAAATTTTAACACGAGGATACTTAAGGTGAAAGGCAGATATTTTGGGTATAACTCCGGAAACAAATTCTGCTCCATATTGACCGGGGTAAACAGTCATAAACTGGACTGACTTTAAAAGATGGGCGACTCCAGCTAGCTCATTAATATCTGTTCCGGGGTTCAAAACAACACCAGCGCTCTTGCCAGCAGTCTCAACCTGACGAATAAACGAGATTAGATCAACATTAGATTCAGCATGGACAAAAAAATTCTGAGCTTTAGTTTGAAGCCAATCATCAAATGAGTGCTGAGGCCTTGTAACCATTAGATGAACATCGAAATCTAATGGGGTTTCAATTCTATTTATCTCTTCTACTCCATGGATGGTTTTATCGGGCACAAAAACGCCATCCATTATGTCTAGATGCACCCTATCAACGAATGGCTCGACGGCTTTTACTTTTTGCTCAAATTCTTCGTAAGTATGAGCAATTATAGCCGGGATTATCTCTATCATAGTTTGACTAAATTAGCAGGAGTCTTGCCTTCAAGAGCGTCGATAATATTCTGGGCGGCCATTTCGGCCATTTTGTTTCGAGTTTCTTCTGTAGCAGAAGCAATGTGGGGTGTGATAATAACATTATCCAGTTCTTTCAGGGCCGGGGTTATCTCCGGTTCAAATTCAAATACATCCAGTGCCGCGCCTCTGATCCATCTTTCGCTTAGGGCTCTGGCTAAGGCTTTCTCATCGACTATAGGACCTCGAGAAGTATTAATAAGATAAGAGCTTGGCTTCATTAGACTTAGGTTTTCTTCATTAATCAAATGTTGTGTGGTTGGAAGAAGCGGCACATGTATTGAGATAAAATCGGCTTGGGGCAATAGATCTTGGAGTTTTTCGAAATATTTAGCGTCATATTCTTTCTCAAAGTCTGTATTTGGCTTTGGGTCAGTATAAACAACTTTCATTCCGAAACCTTTAACCGCATGATGGGCCACACGGGATCCGATGCGGCCAAGGCCAACCACTCCGAGAGTCTTACCTGACATATCCGTGCCAAGCAACATCTGCGGTCCCCAAGCATGATATTTACCAGCTCGAGAAAATCTATCAGCTTCGGATATTCGATGAGCGATTGAAAGCATTAGAGCAAATGTGTGCTCGGCAACAGTATCCGTTAACACGCCAGGCGTGTTAGTAACCATAATATTTTTCTGCTTAGCGGCTTCGAGGTCAATATTGTCAAAACCAACTGCGTAGTTAGCAACGATCTTAAGAGTTGGTGCACCCGCATCCATAACTTCGGCCGTTATTTTTTCTGTCAGAATAGATAGCATGGCATCGGCGCCTTTCACTCCTTCGATCAACTCCTCTTTTGTTGCCGCACGATCATCAGCTGCGATATTTACAACAACATCAAAGCCTTTGTCTTTTAACATTTTAATCCCGATCTCGGGCATGGGACGTGAAACAAAAACTTTTGACATATTTTATTATAACTTGTCTGCTCTCCGACTAGATTCCTAGTCGGTACGAGCCCTAAAGGATTTAGCCGATTTCTTCGTTACAAGCTCCGGTACTCATTCACTTTACTTCAGTAAAGCTCATTCCGATCCTCGCTTGTGCCTCGAACTTGGCTAAACAGACTGCGTTCTAATTCTATTTTTAAATTTTGAAATTAATTTTAACATAATGAAAATAGCAGCTGACCAAATTAGAATATTCAGAGCTAGAGGCCAATATAATTTATAAATTGCGTAGGAAACTCCCTGAGAACCATTGTAGCTGGATATAGTTCTCCAAAACTTCGCTGCGCTTGTTATCGAAAATATAATTTCTTCAGAAAATACTTTCATTGGCCATCCAGTCGTGGGATATATGCAATTAAACACATCAACACAGCGAGGCGTTTTTAAAAATTGTAAAAACATTATTGTTAGGTTGCTCAGCCCTCCCACTATCACGCTCCAAATTATTAATTTCTTATTGCTCATTAAAATTTTTGTGCTCAATTGAGGTGCAACCTCAATACAAATTATTAACCCTCCAAAGTCAAGTGACTAATGCTTTCTAGATTTCGGCTTGGCCATTCAAGTATTGAATCCCCAACATTAATCCCATAATCTAAAATGTCTTTATTTAAAATATTACTCTTTATGGTTGAGTTATCAAAAAACTTATAACTAGACCATGGATAGTCTTTAATAAACCTCAGTGTAAGCTCTGTATCTTCGAACTCTCCGCTTCTCCAATCTTTATTTATAAGATCAAGGGGATTTAGATGGATATAGTTCCATAGATGCTTTAAATATCGGTCACTATCAACATGAACAGACTTAAATCTGCTTTCGAATAATCTCCCCGTTCTTTCATTTTTTAAATTAAAGTACATTGTATATCCAGTATTTATCTTTCTCATAAATTTAGTAATCCCATTATCAACTTTTTGTCTTAGTAACAAATGGTAGTGATTGGGCATAAGACAGTAGGATGAAATATCTACTAAGTTATCATCGGAAAACTTAGGTAGATCCACTTCAGGAGAAAACTTATTTGAAATCCAGGTTAAACCTTCTGCATTGAAGACCTCGAGGCTCAACAAAAATCTTTGGTAATCTCTTTTATCAGAGAAGATCCGGCGTTTTTCTACGCCCCTACAATAGATATGATAGAATTCGTTATTGACAAATTGATTACTTTTCATCTTGTTGAGGTTGCACCTCAATTTTATTAATCCTTCTTTTATGGCGCTCGTCGTTGCTGAATGGGGTATCAAGCCAGAGTTTAATCCTATTTTTTACACTATCATCTAAAAACATGGCGCCTAGAGATAATACATTAGCATTATTGTGCTCACGAGACAATTTAATTATTTCCTCGGAGCCTCCATAGTATACGGCGGCGCGGACTCCTTGATGTCTATTAGATACCATGGCCTCGCCTTGGCCAGAACCGCCAAGCACAATTGCTTTTGAGTTGTCGGGGTTAGCAGCGACTTTTTCTGCGGCCTTACTCACAAAATCTGGATAATCATCTTCTTTATTATATTCAAAAGCCCCCATGTCCTCATGCTCCAATCCCCACTCGCTCAACCAGCCCTTTATTTTTTCTTTTAATTCAAATCCGCGATGATCAGTGGCAAGGTAAATCATTATTTTTGCAAACGGTTAAGATACTCTACGCTCGCTAAAAGTGCCGTCGTTCCTTGTCCTGCAGCGATGACTATTTGTTTGAAGGCAACATTAGTCACATCTCCTGCGGCATATAGGCCTGGAACATTAGTTTCACACTTAGCATTAACGACTATCTCGCCAAACGGATTCTTCTCTGCATTCTCTGGGACGATAGTTGAATTTGGCACCATACCAATGTGAACAAATATACCATCAGTCTTTATTTCTTTATCGTTACCATCTTTATCTTTGTATTTAATTCCGGTCACAAACTGTTCGCCGACAACCTGAGTGGTACCAGCTTCATATATAATCTCCACCTTATCTGTTTTAGCAGTTAGATTTTTTATTAAAACATCATCGCCTTTGAAAGCGGCATTTTTGTTTATCACATAAACTTTAGAAGCAATGTCGGCCAACATCAAAGCCGCCTCAAGCGCAGAGTTGCCTCCGCCAACGACCGTTGTAACTTTCCCGGCAAATAATGGACCATCGCAAGTAGTGCAATAGGTAACTCCCTTGGTTCTAAATTCTTTTTCTCCTGGAATATTTAGTTCTCGAGGGTGAACTCCAGTCGTGACAATGACAACTTTGGCCTCATAATCACACTTTGCCGTACCAGCTGGAGTAGCTTCCATTTTATCTGCAGCCATCGTTGAACCCTCTTTTTTTGTTGTCACACAAAATGTACCATCTTCTTGTTTGGTAATCTTTTCGACCTCAATACCTTCTTCGAGGTCAACTTTGTAGTGCTCAAGGTGTTTTTTAAACTTATCAGATAAAGTTAAACCATCGGTCACACCATCGCCGGGCCAATTACCAATCTCACCCGACGTAGCTACCTCACCGCCAAAGTCTTTGGTAATAATTTTAAAATTAAGCCCTCGTCGAGCTGCATAGATACCTGCAGATGTTGCAGCAGCTGAACCTCCGATGATTAATAGATCTAACATATTGAATTAAAGATTAAAGTTATTTAGTATAAGTATACTACATGAAACCCAATTGGTATATAATAATTCTCCTTGGATTGAGCCTAATCACTCATTTTGCCTACTTTGGTCATCCTAACGAAACTGTTTTTGACGAAGTCCATTTCGGCAAATTCATCTCTGCCTATTATACCCATAACTATTATTACGATATTCACCCGCCTTTGGGCAAGTTGATAATTGCTGGATTTGGAAGTTTCTTTGATTTTAGACCCGATTTTTCCTTCGCTAATATTGGCGATGAGTTTCCCGATAAGACCTACCTAGCCCTGAGGTTCCTGCCGGCTTTAGCGGGCACATTGCTGCCTTTAGTGCTATTTTTCCTTTCTTTGAGACTGGGACTGAGTAAGAAAGCCTCTTTCGGAGTTGGTCTCTTTATAGTCTTTGAGAATGCTCTGGTCTCAAATTCCCGGTTAATCCTTCTGGACTCTTTCCTATATATATTCGGGTTCTCAGCTTTACTATTTTATTTACGTTATAGGCAAAATTCGGGAAGACCGACAGTTAATCTTTTACTTTTTAGTATGTTCGCGGCCTTTGCGGCGTCTATAAAATGGACCGGACTCACATTCTTAGCCATAGCCGGTCTGGCCGAGTTATTACGAGGTTCAACCTCGTATACGAGGTTGAACCTCGTAAGGGGGCGCAATCTCTTAATATTCTTCGCCGCTATACCATTTATTATATATTTCTTGATTTTTGCCATTCATTTTTCTTTATTGCCTAAATCCGGTACTGGTGACGCATTCATGGATGTACGTTTTCAAAAAACACTTCAGGGCAACTACAATGAGACCGACACCTCAATCAAGCCTTTCGGCTTACTTAATAAGTTCATTGATCTAAATAAGCAGATGTATCTTGGCAATAAGCGATTAACCGCCACTCATCCCTATTCAAGCCAATGGTATACTTGGCCATTTATGACTCGGCCGATATATTTGTGGGTAAAGGACCTAGCAAGGATATACTTTATCGGCAACCCGATAATTTGGTGGGCGTCTACAGTTGGGATATTGATGCTTACTATTGGTTACGTGACCTCTAAAAGGGAAAGGAACTTTACTTCAACATTGCTCGTGGGCGGTTATGTTTTAAATTTACTGCCATTTATCGGGATTAATAGAGTTATGTTCCTCTATCATTATGTAATAGCTTTAATATTTGCCATCTTGGCCCTTGCGTATGTAATAGACCGCGAAAAAGAAAGAAAGACCAAAATTGTCTTTACCGTACTTATTATATTAAGCGCCTTATCATTTGTATACTTTGCCCCTCTCACATACGGCCTACCTCTTACGCCCGAACAATACCAAAACCGCAGCTGGTTCAACTCTTGGATCTAAAAACCGCCTTGAGGCGGCTACCTGATCCTATGTTTGCCCATGAAATAACCTAGCGTTTCTATATTTTCCCTATTCGTTAGAAACTCCCAGGTTATAAAAATCCCAAAGATAAGACCCACAAACCTGCCCATCCAATATAGTTCTGTTAACCCTGTAAATTCCGAGATAGTCCAGAGACCACCCATTATCATCCATAGATTCACAATCACGACCCCTTTAATCAATATGGAGTCGGTTTTGAGATGGAGGAGGGCAAAAATCAAGGCTTGAATATTAAAAAATACAGAGATCACAGCGCAGAACACTGAGAGTGGCAGGATAGCCCATATCCAAGAAAGATCCATATATGCCCAGAATAACCCTCCAATCGCCTGCATAAAGCCAAAGGTTTTTATCTTATCCACTCGGTTCTCAAAGAATCTTACCCAAATTATACAGCAAAAATGAGGAAAATCAAACGGCTCACCCGCCTCATCGGCGGATGAGCCGTTCACTAGAATATTATTATTTAGATCAATTTCAGAGCCTTCCACCAATTCTCGATGTATTCTGGGCGACGATTTTGGTATTTGAGATAGTAGGCGTGCTCCCAGACATCTAGTCCAATAAGTGGAACTAGTCCGGTCATCAAGGGCGAATCTTGCATCGGCATATTTTTTATTAAAAGCTTTCCCTCGCTATCTCTGACCAGCCATGTCCAGCCTGAACCAAATAATTTAGTGGCTGAATCTGTAAACTGTTTTTTAAAATCATCAATTGAACCGAAAGTAGAGGTAATATCAGAGACTAACTGCTCATCTTTTGTATTGGCCGGATCTAATATTTTCCAAAAGAAAGAGTGATTAGCGTGGCCGCCACCATGGTTGCGAATAGCCGTTTTATCAGCTTCTTCTACTTTAAGTGGGTCAAAGCCCTTCAATAAATCTTCGACTGGCATCTCCCCTAGCTCGGGATACTTTTCCAAAGCAGCATTTAATTTATCGATGTAGGCCTGGTGATGCTTAGTGTGGTGAATCTCCATAGTCTTAGCATCGATATACGGTTCCAGGGCATCGTAACTATAGTCAAGCTTGGGTAATGTGTGTGTCATTTTATATAAAGTTAATTTTTATCATCCGACGGTACCTTCTCCTAGGGTATCATGTATTTCGACATCTCCTACATGATCTCGCATATACTTGTCGTGAAGATGAAGAATCCTGTCTCTGACCAAATTTGGCTTGGGAATCTGCTGAAAGTGGAATTCCTGCATTGCTCCGGCCGTCTGGATTACTAGATCCCCATAATTAAATATGGTCGGGATAAAGCCATTAACTTTTACGCTTACATCCTGAATCTTCGAGTATCTGAGTTCTGAAACATCCCGTTTAAAAAATCCCGTCTGATGAATATCGATGATCCGATGATCTGAGACTATCCAGGTATCCAGATAGTAGTCAACTATGGATACGAAGAAAATCTGCCAGACTATCAATACATACACAGTAAAGATAAAATTAGCCACCTCAGAAACATCTCCAAAATATTCCCCTGCCATATAATAAACACCGATGCCAATTAGCAACAATACTCCGAATATGACAAATTCTTTGGCTAGAATAAGCCAATGGCGGCGAAGAATGAACTCTAATTTTTCATATGGTCTTTGAGATGGAAACATATTATATCGTCCAGCCCTCCATTGAATAATCGAATACTACATCCCAAGGCACTTGATTATATGTAAGGACAGATAGGCTTAATAAAAGGGCAGAGCCTACCAAATAAACAAACAGCACTACCTTAGGAGCAAAACCAATACCGAAGCGGTGAAGATGATAAGTAACCAAAAAGATCCCAACAATATACATTAGGAAGATAAGGGAAAAAATTATTAGAGGCACGTTGAGGGTCATATTAGGCGGCTTTTTTCAAATCTTGTCCCAGACTTAAATATTGATCAATCTTGGATCTATCAAAGCCGATAACAAGCTTGCCATCAATATCAATGACCGGGACGCCCATTTGGCCGGAGCGAGTAATCATTTCTTGCCTCTTAGCTATGTCTTTCATGACATCATACTCTTCGTATTGAAGATTTTTAGACTTAAAATATTCCTTAGCCATTTTGCAATAGTGACACGTTGGGGTTGTATAGATACTAATTTTTGACATATGTTCATTATATCACATCGGATTAAAGTTCAAGTGTTGAAAAATTGTCTGAAATACTATATTATATGTACAGCATTTTAAAAGAGGCCCAATGAGAAAGACAGCAATCTGCCTTATTCTCCTCCTGATTCTCGGAGTGGGGTATCACCCGCTCCTGGGGAACTCTGTTGGGCCTCAAATATCGGCCCAAAATGGAACTAATCACATTGATACCAATGAATTGATGGCCGAAGTTGCCAAAAAGGCATCTGACAATGACATCGTAAAGCGTCAGGGCCTTCGATTCTGGAAGCAAATAACAGTTAGGGACCTAGATAAGAAAGGCCGGATAATTGAGAGAAGGGGCATTAAACAAGGTGCGGGCCTAGATAATGAGGGGTTAGGATTAAATCCCAATGAGCTACTTTCCAGTAGCTATATATTTACCTTAAAGGGCCATGAAGAAAAGAATGGGAGAGTGTGTTATATCATAAGTTTTGAACCCAAGCCCGGGTTGCCAGATAAAGGCAATGGCTACAAAAGGGTGGCCATAAGATTTAAGGGTACCCTATGGATAGACGTAGAAAAACTCTATTTAGTCAGGATGGAGGCAGAGATGCCACGAGAAACAGAGTTTTCCATCTGGTGGCCAGCTGGAAAGATATATAAAGTAAACATGGAAGTAACCCAATCGCTTAGACCAAACTTTGATAATATAGTTGTCCTTGATAAAGTCACGGTTAAGATAGAATATCGTAAGCTATTTTCTCATTACTCCGAGGAGTACATTCATGAATATACAGACTACAAGCAGATACAATGATCCGCCACTGGTCCCGGCGGATTTTTCATAAATGCCAAAATCTGGCTTCAAAATTTTACATAAGGACAAAAAAACCAAAGCGCGTGTTGGGATTTTAAACACGCCTCATGGCCAAGTTAAGACACCATCATATGTGATCGTGGCTACATATGGTCAAATAAGGCATTTAAAGCCTTCCGATATCAAAAATACAAAAACTCAACTGCTCATTTGCAATACCTATCATCTCTGGGATCTTGCCCCGAAAAAACCCGGCAAAAAAACTTTTCTCACAAAAAGATTGGGCCTAAAAATCCCAACTATGACTGATAGCGGTGGATTTCAAGTTCTGTCATTAGCTTTTGATAATAAGTATAAGGTCGGCAAGTTCATTGGCGATAATGCCAAGACGGATAAAGACTACATAAGGAGCAAAATAAAGATCATAGATGATGGCGTATATTTCTATCAAGATGGGACGGAAAAATTTCTCGGGCCAAAGCTTTCAATGGAAATTCAAAAGAGATTGGGGGCTGATATTGTTTTCGCTTTTGATCACATCACCTCACCCCTAGATAGTCACGCCTATAACAAGAAGGCCTTGAGACTAACCGATAAGTGGGCAAAAATATGTTTGCAAAATAAGAACCCCGATCAGCTAATGTTTGGCATTGTTCAGGGTGGGCTTTTTAAGGACCTGAGAATTCAAAGTGCTAAATCAATTGGAGCTATGGCCTTTGACCCCGCACTTAACAAGGATATGCGACAATGGCCGCAAAGAAATAAATCTTTGTTAAGTGCGGGGTTTGATGGATTTGGTCTGGGTGGTTCCTACACTAAAAAACAAATTTCCAAAGTTTTAAAGTGGATGATTCCTTATTTACCCGAAGAAAAACCTCGCCACCTTTTAGGGGTAGGCAAGATAGAAGATGTTTTTGAAGCCGTGGAAAATGGGGTGGATACTTTCGATTGCGTCATTCCGACTCGTGAAGCCCGGCATGGAAGATTATGGACCAAGGATGGAAAGATAGATATTCGAAGGGGTGTTTTTAAAACTGATGAAAAGATCATCGAAAAGAGTTGCAAATGTCCAACCTGCCATCCTACTTCGCTAAAGCTTCGGAGGACTAAAGAAAAAATTACACGCGCAGAAATAAATCGATTAATAAAAAGTCAGGATGAGAACCAAAAAGCAAAGGGACAAAGATATGCCTTGCTTCATAATATTTGGTTTTTCAATCATGTACTTGAACAAATACGAGACTCAATTGAAAAAAATAAATTCTCAGAGTTTAAGAAAGGGTTTCTTTCTCGGTTTCAGTCCTAGCAAATGGATCTTTACGGGAAAAAAAATAGATATATAAAATATCTAAAATCCCCGCTGTATTGATTATCAATAAAGCGACAAACCATCCTTTGTGGCCAAGGCGGGCTGCCTTCCATAAAGCAAGACCCTTCCAGAAGATAACCCATAAGAAAAGTAGACCGGCCAAACCCCACCAAATAGCTCCAAAAGGAGAGTAAAGATTAAACATAAGGTGAGTATACCAGAATCATCAAAAAGTTAAAGTGAATTTTATAAAATTGCTTTCTGCGCCTAAACATTAATAAACAGACTAAATTTTGCTATTAATGTTTATATATCTTTATTATTTTCTGCGGCTTTGCGCTGGAACTATTTTTTTATCTCATGGCCCAACAAATAATCCTTAATTGCTTCCGCCCAACCAGCTATCTGCCTAGCCAGCATGGAGCTAGACCTAACTCCCACCCTCAAAAACCCAAACTCTGACTTGCTATAATTACGGGCTTTATTTTTAGGTATCTTTTTTACAGGATATTTTTTCTGAAAATACACTCGGGGAAAATACCCTCTCGGAAACCCTGTAATATAGGCCCAATAGTTCTTAGTATCATCCATTTTACTTTTCTTATCTTCACCTATGAAAATATCGAATTTAATTTCTTCATCATCGATCTCTCCCACTTCACGCAACCATTTAATAAATATTTTGACTAGGTCCGGGTCCGAACTCGTAAAGCGTACCCCGTTCTTTAGGTCTGATCCATCTCCTGATGCCAATCTCTCTTTCCAATATAAAGCGATGCCCATTAACCATAATTCTCTTTTCGAGATCTTTGCAATATTTTGAGCCGAGGATAGTTTAATAGATTCAATTAATTTAGCGGTTCGTAAATTCCGTTTTTGGAAATTCGTCCTAGCAATCTCCGTTCGGCGCTTTTTTAACTTTTCTTTTTGCTCTTTTGTTAGTTTTACATCTTTAACCCAAGAAACTATGGTCGACTTTGGGATGTTCATCTTGTTGTAAATGTCAGAGTATGAAAACCCGCGCTTGCGCATGTCGATTGCGATATTTTTTTTGTAGTTTTCGAGGTATTGAACCATATATGTACTAGGTTATTCGTTATTAGTAATATAATAACATGGTACATATGCCTTGCCCAGAGTAGTTATAAACAGCCGCCTATAATGCAGCCTACTGCCTTATTTGAGCTTAGCCCTTAGAGATTTGAGCTTTTTTATGTCATCTACCACAAAATCGTGCTCAGTTTCGAGTATCATATCTAAGCCAGGAAAAATCTTCATCAAATTTATGAATCCCTGCTCCCCTATTTTGCCTTTTCCGATGTGATCGTGACGGTCTCGGCGGCCTCCTAAATCGATTTTAGAGTCATTGGCATGGATTAATTTAATCCTTTTTGTTCCGCTAGTTTTCTTTATAACTTTAAGTGTGTCGGCCATGCCTTTTTCTGTTTTAATATCATAGCCTGATGCAAACATATGGGCAGTATCAATGCAGACATTTACCTTATCGCTTGAATTTTTTATAAAATAGTCTAACTCTTCAAATGTATCTCCCATAACATTGCCTGCTCCGGCAGAGATCTCAAGTAACAATATTGTTGTGCCTTTGTATCCTTTTAAGATTTTTGTAACACCTTCTGCAACTGCCTTTAGAGCATCCGAGCGAGCTAGATCACCAGCGCTGCCCATGTGGGTCATTATATACTTTGCACCAATTAGAGTGCCCCTCTCAAGCTCTTCTCTGACAATTCGAGATGATGCTGATCTTATGGCTGGATTAGATGATGCAAAGTTAATGTAGTAAGGAGTATGGATATAGCAGTTAGCCTGGCCATGCCTTTTCATTTCAGCCTTAAAGGCCTTGGCAATCTCTGGAGTGATCTTAGGGGCAGCTCCACCTCGGGGTGACCTGGAGAAGATCTGGAACACCTCACAGCCTAATTCAGCAGCCCTGCCAGGCGCATTCTGTATTCCTCCTGCTATTGATACATGACAGCCAATTTTTCCCATATTTGTATATTATTTATATCAGTTTTATTAATGTTTGTATAGCTTCCCCGCGCTCCACCCCCACCCTCATTCCGACCGGGTGTCCAAAGTTTCCTGCGAACTTTGGCACCACTATGCTCTACAGAGATTCCCGGCTAAAGCACGGGAACCTTATCCGAGACGGCATTTCGAAGATCCGATATATCATTAATGACGATCTCGTCCAGATTTTATAGATACAGCTCCTTTGTCTACCCTTTCAGGGCTAGCCGGGATCTATATATAAAATCTAGGACTCAATTGCATTGATGTAATCATATGATGAGCCGAAATGACCTCCGAGGATTCGGAATGAGGGTGGGTGA
>Ga0209542_10016405_pt1 | contig 12295 bp, 13 predicted proteins | sample RifCSPhighO2_01_FD_184028 | JGI IMG/M metagenome (GOLD analysis project Ga0209542, IMG submission 184028) | Soil microbial communities from Rifle, Colorado - Rifle CSP2_plank highO2_0.1 (SPAdes) (version 2) | ecosystem: Environmental > Terrestrial > Deep subsurface > Rock core/Sediment ...
CGGGACGGCGCGGTCAAGGTGATCGAAGTCGCGCGCAACCTCGAGGAGAACGAGGAATAACTATTCTCCAACAATCAACTCGCCCCGACCTCTCACAAGGAGGACGGGGCACTTTTTTATGCAGGATTTTTTATGGGTGCACTTTTGACCGCGAGCGCGGCGGAGGCGAGCGCGATGGAGACGTCGCGAAAGACAACATCCATCTCTCTCCAGTCGAAGATGACGATTGCGGCGAGGATAACGGTCGCCGCGAGTGACGGCAAGAAGATATGCTTGCCCCACAAGATCCAGAATCCGATTACGATTTCAAGTGCGCCGAAGCTGTGGAGCAAAACGGCGTCCGACACGATGCCGCGCGTAAACGACGGAAAGTAGCCGATCCAAGAGGAGGGATCGAAGAGTGCGGCAATTGGCGGATAGAGAAACGCGAACGCGACTGCGATGCGAAGCAAGAGCCACGGCAGGTTTTCCTTGTCCATGTTTGCTATTCCACGACGACCACACTGCCGAATTTGCCGGCATTCACGTGATCATGGTAGTTCCACGTACCGACTTTGTCGAAGGTAAAACTGTAGCGGTTGCCGCTCGCACACTGGTCGAATGCAATCGTGCCGGGGCAGTGCACCTCCCGCGACGTACCGTCATACACCATGTGCGTGGGGTGCATTGCCGAGGCGACCCACATCGTGCCGCCTGTTTCGTTCACCCAGGTAACCGTTCCTCCTTTTTTGATCGTGACGCTCGACGGGGAGAAACCGTTCGCGCCGTAGGTGATCGTCATTGCAGAGGGAACGACTTCAAGACCCGCATCCGCTCCCACTCCGACGCCGACACCAACGCCCGCGCCGCTACCGGTGCCGTTTTGTGTTTCCGAACCGGCGGGAGTGCTTTCGTTGGTTCCGCTTGTCATTTTGGGAACTGTATTCCCAGGTGCGGACGGGCTGTTCTGCCAGAGATAGATGCCTCCGCCGACCACGATGATCGCGGCGATGATGCCGATAATGATGTTCCTATCCATAAATTTTATTCTTAGCGTATAAATAGAACCACTTCAGTATACCCAGCACCACTTTTGTATAAAAGTGGTGCTGGGTGCACCCTCATGGCCATGACGCACACGGCTGTTTTCATTGCCGACGTAGGGCGAGTGAAGTGAGAAAGTCCCCTTTCTCACTTCCGAGCCGAGGAGGGCAAAAAAAGGTTTAATCCCTTTTATTAACAGGATACCCGCATGGTATGATGACACCATGAAGCCGTACTGCTTTCTCAATGGCGCTTTCGTCCCTCTTTCGGAAGCCGCCATTTCCGTCTATGACATCGGCATATTGCGCGGCTACGGTATTTACGAAGCATTCTGCACCTACGGCGGCAAGCCGTTCATGCTGAATGACCACCTCGCGCGGTTCCGCCGCTCCGCGGAAGGGCTTTCTCTCAACATCCCGATCGGCGATAACGAGATCGAAGACGCTGTCCTTGAGCTTATCCGGCGAAACGGCTATCAGGAAGCAATCCTGCGCTTTATCCTCACCGGCGGGCAGGCGTTAGGCGGCATCGAATACGACGAAACGAAGCCGACTTTCTACATGCTTGCGGAAGAATTCGTGCACCTGCCGGAGAGCGTCTTTACGAACGGAGGCTCTCTCATCACGGCGGAGCACCAGCGCCAATTGCCGCAGTGGAAAACCATCGATTACATCGAAGCGGTGAAACTGCAGAAAAAACGCAAAGAAGCGGGGGCAATCGAGATCCTCTACCACGCGGGAGGGAAGGTACTCGAAGGAGCGACGAGCAACGTATTCATCGTGAAAGACGGTGTGCTGATCACTCCTTCCAACAACGTGCTCCACGGCATCACGCGCAATGCGACGATCATCTCTGCCGCACCGCACTTCAAGACAGAGGAGCGCGATATTACTCTTTCCGAATTGCTTGCGGCGGACGAAGTCTTCATCACTTCGAGCTTCAAGGAAGTGGTGCCGATCGTGAAGGTGGACGAGAAACCGATAGGGAGCGGCGCGGTGGGACCTGTGGCGAAAGAAGTCTTGCGGCTCTTCCGGGAATTCGCTTACACTCACGGAGCACAACGATCAGATATAGTCGTTCCCACCCCTGCCCACCAATAAACTACTGGAGCGACGCGAGTATTTCCGGATCGCGGACGTCCGCCCAAGAACCCTTGATCATACATCCGGCGTACCGCTCTTTGTCCCGTATTGCCAGCGTGAGCGCATCCATAAGCTCGTATTCTCCGCGCGGTGACTTCTTGATGCGCGAAAGATATTTAAATATCGAGGGCGGAAAAACGAATATGCCGGCGTTGTACCAGAAGGTGTCCCCCTTCTTGAGCCAGCCCTCTTTGTGCAATTCCGCGATCTCGTCGTCACTCGGCTTTTCTATCAGATGTGCAAGCACGAAATCCGCATCAAAGAGGAACAATCCGAGCGCCTTGTTCAGTTGTGTATCTCCTAGCACGCTCACCGTGCCGTCGAACGAGCCTTCCGAGAAACGCTTGACGATGCCCGCATAGATCGGTTTCTCCACCATGATATCCCCGTAGCTCATCAGAAAATGTTCACCGCCGACAAAGTCGCGCGCGAGCGCAACCGAACTGCCGGTGCCGTCCTGCGTCTCCTGCCGGATATAGGAGATCTTCACGCCGAATGCCATGCCATCCCCGAAATACGTCTCGATCTTCTCTGCATGCCATCCCGTGATGATGCAAAAATCCGTGATGCCGGCATCGCGCATGCCGGTGACGATATGCTCGAGGATAGGCTTCCCGCGCACGGGGAGCATCGGTTTGGGCATCTCATCGGTTAATTCGCGCATGCGGGTTCCTTTGCCTGCGGCGAGAATGACGGCTTTGTGTATCATGCGGCGTGTGTGAGTGAGACGAATTCGCGGGAACGCTCTTTCAGGTCGATCGGATAAGTGCCCGTGAAGCAGGACGTGTTGAACCGCTCGCCCGGGATACCAGTCGCTTCGATCATGCCGGGGATAGAGAGGAAATACAACGACGTGGCACCGAGGTACGCGCGCATCTCCTCTACGCTCCGGTTGAATGCGAGCAGTTCGTCCTGCTTCGAGATATCGATGCCGTAGAAATCGGGAAAGCGGATCGGCGGCGAGCTTACCAGGAAATGCACTTCCTTTGCACCCGCCTCGAAGAGAAGCTGCACCACCTGCCGCGAAGTTGTGCCGCGCACGATGGAATCGTCGATGACCACGACCCTTTTACCGGAGAGCACGTGCGGAAGCGGCGTCAGTTTCATCTTCACGCCCTGCTCGCGGAGACGCTGGTCGGGCTCTATGAAGGTGCGCTGGATGTAGCGGTTCTTGGTGAGCCCCATCTCGTAGGGGATGCCGGATTCCTGGGCGAAACCCACCGCCATCGGTATCGAGGTCTCGGGGACCGGCACGACGACATCCGCTTCGAGCTTGCACTCCCTTGCCAGATGCTTGCCGAAATTCTTGCGCACGTCGTAGACCGATTTGCCGAGAAGCTCGCTGTCGTGGCGCGCAAAGTAGATGAATTCGAAAATGTCGAGCTTCTGGTTCGGAGGTGCGAGCTCAACGGAGCGGAGTCCCTCTTCATCGACGATGAGCATCTCGCCGGGGGCGACTTCGCGGATGAACGTCGCGCCGATGGGGTAGAGCGCGCAGGTTTCGGAGGCGACGACATAGCCGCCGTTCAATTTGCCGAGTACCAATGGACGGATGCCGTAGGCGTCGCGCGCCGCGATGAGCGAATCTTTGGTCATCGCGACGATCGAAAACGCGCCGGTGAAGAGCGGGAAGCACTGTCGCATCGCTTCTTCTATTCCTAAGCCGCGTTTCAGGTGCCAGCCGAGCGCGTCGACCATGAGCCGCGAGTCGCTCGCCGCTTCGGTGGGGATGCCTTTGAATTTGAGGAACGATTTGAGCGCGGTCGTGCTCGGCAGGTTCCCATTATGTGCGAGCGCGATGCGATTATCCGCGATGAACGGCTGCGCATATTCGAGCGACGAGCTTTTCGAAGTCGAGTAGCGGTTGTGCCCGATCGCAATGTGTCCGGAGAGCGCTTCGATGCTTCCTTCCGTGAACACCTGCGTCACGAGCCCTATGTTCTTGTGAGAGGCGATGCGCTCGCCGTCAGACACCGCGATGCCGGAGCTTTCCTGACCGCGGTGCTGGAGCGCGAAGAGTCCGAAGAAGGCTGTCCGGCTTACGTCGACTCCCTTGTCGTAGATGCCGAAGACGGCGCACTTCTCACCAGGGATTTCTTGCATACCCGGTTAGTTAATTTTGGCGATGCACCCGCCTGCCGGCAGGCAGGCAAAGGCGCGGATCGCTTGAATGAATAATGTCAGGATGGTCATATGATTCACTTGGGTATGCCAGATTCAATGGTTGTCCTTCGCCAAAATCTACTACCGGGCATAGAGGTTTCTATACTAGCAACTTTTCCTGCATAATCCGAGTGGATGAGTTATGTACAGATAGTTGCGTTTAGGAAAGGGGCACGGTAGGATACGAGCATGACCGAGGTCGCCCTCTACGCCATTGGCAGTACGCTTCTGGTAAGCTTGCTTTCCCTTGTCGGGCTCTTCACGCTCTCGCTCCGCGAGAGTGTGCTCTCGAAATACGTGTTCGTGCTCGTCTCCCTTGCGGTCGGCGCACTTTTAGGCGACGCGTTCATCCATCTGATACCGGAAGCGTTCGAAGAGATCGAGAACACGTTCGCGCTCTCGCTCTCCATCCTCGGCGGCATCCTACTTTTCTTCGTGCTCGAGAAAGTGCTCCACTGGCACCACTACCACGGCACGGAAGATGAAGCGCACGCGCTTCATCCGGTGGGAAAGATGCTCCTCATCACCGACGGCGTCCACAATTTCATCGACGGCGTCATCATCGGTGTCTCTTTCCTCGCGGGTATCGAGGTCGGCATCGCGACGACGCTCGCGGTCATCCTCCACGAGATTCCGCAAGAGATCGGGGATTTCGGCGTGCTCATCCATGCCGGCTACACGAGAGCAAAAGCGCTCTTCCTCAATTTCCTCTCGGCTCTTTTCGCCGTCGCGGGCGTCGTGCTCGCACTTCTCCTGGGTGAAGTCGCGGAGAGCGTCACCGTGCTTCTGGTGCCGTTTGCGGTCGGCGGATTCATCTACATCGCGATGGCGGATCTCATCCCCGAGCTCCACAAGACAAGAATTGTTCATCAGTCGCTCGTGCAGTTTGTCGCGATTATCATCGGCGTGGCGGCAATGGTCGCGCTCCTCGCGCTTGAGTGACCACTGTTCCGGATTTGATTTATACACAGCGCGCCCGCCGCGCGGGGTTCCGCGTGTTCTATACTGTTGCGCATGAACAATGTATTTAGGGACCGCAGATTATTCATCCTGTACGTGCTCGCGGCGGGCGCGAACATCTTCAATTTTGCCGGTCACGGCGGCTGGGCGGTAACCGGCAAAGAGGCATTCGCGGACCTCATCACCGGCTCGTTAGAGTACACGCTCGGCATCCAGGTAGCGACGGACGCAGCACTTAGGTTGGTGAAAATAATCGGCATGGTCGACTTGACGATTGCATTTCTCATGACGCTCGCGCTTCTCGGCGTATTGCTCGGTAGGGGAGCGCTCCTGAAGCTCGCGCGCTCGCGCTTCATGGTCGTAATCTTCACCTGGGCGGTGTTCTGGGGTGTGGCGACCGCGTTCAGCAGGGTCAGCGCCCACAATTTCGATACGATATATCTCTTTGACCTGATCGAGCGGGGCGGAAATTACTTCGGCGCCGCGATCGGGCTCTACCTGACGGTCATTCTCCGCAGGATGCGGTAACGTTCCTCCCGCTCGAATAGTGAGTGTTTTCAAACACACCGCGCGGTTCCGCCATTGCGGAACCGCGCGGTGTGTTGTCTTTGCAGAGCCATATTCAGAGTTTTTCTATCTCTTTCAGGTCGTGGTCCGGCACGTACAAAATAATGAGTCCCAGCACGATGCCTCCTACCGCAGTCCAAAAGTGGCTTCCGCCAAGAAAGGCGAGATCAAACGCATCAAGTACGTACCAGATACCGCGCCAGATCAACACCAGTCCGATGACGATGGAAATGTTTCTCGCGAAATACCCCAGGGTTAATTTGTGCTTCAGCATATGTCGTAATACATATTATGTATTTTCCCGCCTTCGCTCAACTTCTGCGGACTGCGTCACGCCGAAGCTGAGCTACTGCGAGGCGAAGGCGGAGGGTGTGGGACTCGAACCCACAGACGGCTTTAAGACCGTCACGGATTAGCAATCCGTTGCCTTACCATTCGGCGCAACCCTCCTTATACGGTCAAACGGTATCATATTTCAGGCCATTTCTCTAATGAGATGGAGCTTATGTTAGTATTTTGCAAAAAACTGCAATAAGGATTTTGAGGAAGAGTGGTTGGGAGAAAAAATGGGGGTGAAAAGGATGTGCATGTTCGGTCTGGTGACCTCAATACTTCCGCGCTCTCGCTTGGTCGGTGGGGCGATACAATGGGAGGATATGGCAAGCAAAAAAAGCAAAAGGAACACAGGCACAAAGCAGGTCCGGAAGCTTACCAAGGTTGGGGGCGGGAGGAGCTACTCGGTGGCGCTGCCACGCGAGGTGATCCGCCGGTTCGGGTGGAAAGAGCGCCAGAAGCTCACGGTCACGGTGGATGTGAAGAATCGCAAGCTCGTCATCCGCGACTGGAAGGGGAATAAGTAATTTCCACTTCTAGAATGAAAAGTCTCTGGTCGAGTTCTGTGCAGTAACCTCGTAGAGACAATTCTTGCAATAAACCCTAAGGAAAAGCCTCAATAAAGACATTCAGGAATAAAACTACTGAGCTGATTTAATGCAGCTACTGAGCTAGCTCAGTAGCTGCGTGTTGATTTCCCCCAGGGCATCCCCCGTAGCTCTTTGCGGACAAAGTGCTGCGGGGTATACTTTCCTCATGGTACAAGAAACACTCACCGGCAAGAATCTATTCCTCGTCGAGGACGACCCGCTGCTGCAGCGGCTCCTCACCGATAAGCTCCTCGAGCTCAAAGGCAAAGGGCTTAAAGTCCATGCGATAAGCACGGGAGAAGACGCGCTCGCCATCGCGAAGCAGACGAAGCCCGATCTCGTCCTCCTTGATATCGTCCTTCCGGGGATGAGCGGCTTCGAATTCCTCGAACAGTTCCGCAAAGAGCCGGCATCCGCAAAAACGCCGGTCGTCGTGCTTTCGAACCTGAATGCCGATACCGACAAAGAGCGCGCCAAATCGCTCGGCGTCATCGCGTACCTCGTCAAGGCGAATTTCTCGCTCAAGGAAATCTCCGGCGAAGTGGAGAAGCTCCTGCTCGGCGGCGACACGATGAGCGCCTCTGCGGAAGCGCCGGATATCAAGAAAACTTCGGAAGGGACCATCATCTACCTCTAATCTCTCATCGGCGCCTCCCCGGGGGAGGCGCCGGCGCGTTTTCGAGAAGCTCTGTGAAAAACAGGATTAAGCTACATACCAAGTTCATCGTCCTTCTGATCAGCGTTTCGCTGATTCCACTCCTCATCGTCGCTTCTGTGACGCTCGTGCGCTTCCAGAAAACGCTCGGTGAAGACGCCACAAAGCTCGGTCATCAGCTCGCACAAACCGCCACCGCGGAAATTGGCGCGTTTTTGGTCTCCCAGTTCGGGATCCTCGAGAACATCGCGGCGATCTATCAGCCCGACTTTCCCATCGATCCGAAAACCGCCGAGGGGATCATGGAAGTCATCCTCCTGCGGAGCGACAGTTTCGCGGACATCTCTGTTGTCGATACCGCGGGGAAGGAAATCGCGCGCAAGAACCGCCTTCTGGTGATCACGCCGGAGGATCTGCGCGACCAGAGCGGGACGGCTGCGTTCGACGGGGTGCGCTCACAAGGAACCTACGTCGGTCCGGTCTATCTCTCCGCCGGGAAGCCTCTCTTCGATTTCGGCAGGCGAATCCTTGATTCGCAGGGACAATTCGCCGGTGCGGTTTTCGCACAGGTGGACGCGCGCATCATGCCGGATGTCGTCGCCAAGATCTCCCGTATCGTCGAGCCGCCGGGGCGTGTCTATGTCGTCGACGACAAGGGCACTGTGGTCGCGTACCCCGATCTCTCCTACGTGCTCGCGAAGAAGAGCCTTGCGGATCTGCCGATCATGCAGAGCATCACGGCAGAGCATGAAGAACTGGAGTCGTCGGTCTATAAGAATGAGAAGGGAGACCGCGTGCTCGCGGCGGTCCACCCGATGAACATCGAGCTTTTTGAATCGGGAGCTGGCTCCGTGCCTGCCGTCAACTGGTTCGTGGTGACGGAACAGCCGGAAGACGCGGTTTTCGGCAAGGCGCGTGAAGCGGCTCTGTTCTCCATCGTCGTCTCGATACTCGCGGTCCTCCTTTCGATCGCCGCCGCGGTGTTCTTCGCGGGAAAGATCTCGCACCCGATCGAAACGCTCCATGCCGCCGCGCAGGAGTTCGGTAAAGGGAATCTTTCGTACCGGGCGGCGGTGGAGACGAAAGACGAGATCGGGGACCTGGCAGAGAGTTTCAATACTACGGCGGGGGCGCTCGAGAAAACCATCCAATCGCTCAAGGAGGAAGAAGAGATTGTTGAAGCCGAGCGCGACAAGCTTTCGCTCATCCTTGCGGGCATTACCAATGCGGTCATTGCGGTCGACCATGGGCGAAACGTGGTGCTCTTCAACCGCGCCGCGGAGACACTGACCGGGCTCACACTGGAGAAAGCGCTCGGAAAACCGATCGGCGGAATCCTCGCGCTCTCCGACGGCACGAAAAATATCGACGTGGGCGAGTACTGTCCGCCGAAAGGAAGCGCGGGCGAAGGACCGGTCTTCGGCAGGGAGAATCTGCGGATGGTGAACGCGAAAGGCGAGGAACATTTCGTGAATATGATCTCGGGACGCCTTCACGGGGGCGAGAGCATCAACTTGGGATGCGTGCTCACGCTCGAGGACATCACGCGCGAATACGTGATGGAGCGCACCAAGCGCGAGTTCGTCTCGATCGCGGCGCACCAGCTCCGGACGCCGCTTACTGGCATGTCGTGGACGATCGAAGCGTTGCTCTCCGGCGAGAAAGGTGCCCTCAATTCGGGACAGAAAGAATTGGCGGAAGGCGGGCTCGACGCGCTCCGGCGGATGCTCGACCTGGTGAACGACCTGCTCGATGTCTCGCGCATCGAGGAAGGGCGCTTTGGCATCAAGCTCTCGCGCCAGCCGCTCTCCTTAATACTCTCGCGTGTGTTCAGCACGTTCGAGCGGACGGCGGCGAAAAAAGGGATTGAATTCCGCGCCGTGATGCCGGAAGACCTGCCGCCTCTTGATTTCGATACGGACAAGATCGAGCTCGTGCTCAACAACATCATCGACAATGCGATCATGTACACGTCCGCGGGCGGGCGCGTGACTATCGGGGCGGAGCGACAGGGAAGCGAGGTCGTCATACATATCGCCGACACCGGCATCGGCATTCCGGCAGCGGAATCCGAGCGGATCTTCACGAAATTCTTCCGCTCGCGCCGCGCCCTCTCCCACTACACCGACGGCTCGGGCTTGGGACTGTTTGTCGCGAAAAATATCGTGGACCAGCACGGCGGACGCATCACCTTCACCTCGAAGGAGGATGTGGGGACGACCTTCTCGATCGCACTTCCGATCCCCGATCCAGCTTCGCCGCCGCCTGCACACATGCCGGAGAACGCTCCTTCTGCTTCCGCGAGCGCATAGTTGTACACACCCTCTTTCCTTTGCCATTTGCATAAAGAACGTAGAATAGAAGGAACATGCCACCAAACACCACACCTCCTCCGGAACCCGTTCCGGAACAGCCGGCGCCGAAGGGAACATCGCCGCTTGAAATTATGAAACGCCCACTGGTATTGGTGGGACTCGGCACTCTCGTCATCCTTGTCGGTGCGGCGCTTGCGTTCTTTACGCCGCTTTCGGACATGAAGCGTAAAGAACCCTTCCATGTGGGCATCCTCCAGAACGTGAAGCATCTCGACCAGATCGTCGATGGGTTCAAGCAGGGGCTTACCGAAGCGGGATACGAAGAAGGAGTCGATATCGTCTACGACTATCAGAATGCCGACGGGAGCAGCACCAAAGCGGAATCGATCACTCGCGAGTTCCTTACGCGTAACGTCGACCTGATCCTCGCGGTCACATCGCCTGCAGTCGAAGCGGCATGGAAAGCGATGGAGGAAGAAGGGAAATCGGTTCCTATCGTGTTCACGAATGGTCTCGGTCTCGTCGAGAGCGGATTCCTCGCGAGCTACGAATCTTCCGGCAAGAACGTCACCGGTGTCGTCCCCGATGACATCGAAGTGACGGTCAAGAAGCTTGAATTCCTGAAAGCGATAAACCCGGATGCGAAAAACTTCGGCGTTTTCTTCGGCTCTCCTCCGCCTTCCGGCGCGACCGCCGGAACACTGAACGCGCTCCGGGAGCAAGCTCCGAAACTCGGTCTCCGTATCGTCGAATATCCGGTGACGGTGCCGGCGGCGCAGTCCACCGCGGAGATAACGCGCATCGCGCAGACGATCAAGCCAGGAGATATCGATGCGATCATCACCATTCCGGACGTGGTCTCGAATTTTCAGAACAATCCGAAAGTCCTGATAGAGCTCGGCAAGCGCGTCAAAGCGCCGGTGTTCTTCCTCACGGCGCCGCGCGTCATCGAGGGAGGGCTGCTCGCGTACAGCCAGGATTACATCGTCTTCGGCAAACAGGCAGCCGCCATGGCAGACAAGATTTTCAAAGGAGTTCGCCCAGAGGACATCCCGATCGAGACCTCGAAGAAGAATCTTCTCATCATCAATCTGAAAACGGCGAAAGAGATGGGGCTCACGATCCCCGAGTCGCTTCTCTTCGTCGCGGATCAGGTGATTCCGGCGGAAACGCCGTGAGGCTCCGCTCTCCTTTCAGTAATACCAACAGCGTTTTTCGTGCGTCATCTATTGCAGTCTTTTGTAAAAGACTGCAATAGAGGTATCTTCGCTCGTCAAAAATGAAAAGCTCCGCATGCGCGGAGCAGGGGGTTCATGATGCTCTAATCGTCGACGGGAGGATAGCGGTTGTCCACCACGATGGTGCTGTTGCTCAACTTACTTCTGACGGTTTTGACGGCAGCCGCCACGTAGTTCGGTCCATCCAAGAGTTCTTTCAATTGGTCGAGGATTTTCTGTGGACCGAAGCCAAGTTTGATGAACAGCGGGTTACCCTTCCATGGCGGCAGCGGGTCGCCGTCATCCTCATATGTTGAAAGGAAGAGTCCGATGCCTGGCGGCAGGTCCTTGTACGTCCAGAAACGTCGCACAGACGTGTCGTCGAATGGCGACTTTTCGACGATAGCAATCTGGAGGAACGGTTCTTCCTCGAAGAGCGACGCGATGCACGCGATCCGTGGCGTGTGACTTGGATCCGGCTCATAGTCCCACTCCTGCATCGTGTCGCAGAAGCTGCGTCGCTCCTTCAGTTTCCGCCTCCGCGAAAGACCGCTTTGGATGGCGTTCGATTGGTGACCGTTGCTCACGATGAATTTGCCGCCACCTTGGAGCATCGCATCGTAGATGGTGAGTTTCGGGTCCTTGGGCGGCCTGCTCGGATCGGAAACCGCCGTCCGAACACGTCCGCTGTGGTGGTGCGCGCGGAGGAAACGGTTCCGGCTGTCGTCGCTGCGTCCGGAGAGAGCACAACCGAGTGTAAGCCTGCTGTCCTCGTCCCGTCCGACGAGAATGGTGCGTCCGACGTAGGATTTATCGCGGATTATCTCGGCATTGAAAGCGAGCTCGGCGTCATCGATAGGAAACATCTGATTCGTTCCTCGGTGAGGGTGAACGGAAAGACGATACTGTGCGGCATCCTACAACCAATTTCTCTCTCCGTCAATTAGTCAGTGGGCACAGGCGACGCACCAGACGTCTTTTGCGCGAGCTTCAAGCAGAACTTTTTTAACCTCGCGCATGGTACTGCCTGTCGTTATGACATCGTCAAGCACGATGACGTTGCGCCCGTAGACGTCGCCGACCGCAAATGCGCCGTCGAGATTTTGTTCCCGTTCTTTACGGCTTTTGAGCTTCGTCTGCGGCGCGGTCTCTTTCACTTTTCTAAGGAGAGCGGGCTCATATTCGAGCTCCGGCATCAATTCCACCAATGATTCGCAGAGCATTTCGCACTGATTGAACCCGCGCTCCTGCCGACGTTTCTTCGCGAGCGGCATGGGAATGAGGAGCGGCTTCTCAAAGCCGAACAGCTTCTTGTCCGCGAGCTCCTCGG
>Ga0209542_10016406_pt1 | contig 12295 bp, 11 predicted proteins | sample RifCSPhighO2_01_FD_184028 | JGI IMG/M metagenome (GOLD analysis project Ga0209542, IMG submission 184028) | Soil microbial communities from Rifle, Colorado - Rifle CSP2_plank highO2_0.1 (SPAdes) (version 2) | ecosystem: Environmental > Terrestrial > Deep subsurface > Rock core/Sediment ...
CGGATATTGATGAACAGATAGAGATAATAAAAAGCCAGTTTGGAAGCGAGGAGGAATTTGAAACCGCTCTTTTGGCCGAAGGTATAACGATGGAAGAATTACGAACACTGATAGAGCAAGATCTCGCCGTTGCGGCCTATTTGGAACAAGAACTTGAACTTTCCTCTGTCAGCGTAACCGCGCAGGAGATTGAAGAAGTATATGGGCAAGCGGCAGCCGTACAAGAGGTTCCACCGCTTGAAGAAGTGCGCGATCAAGTAGAAATGTTGGTAACACAGCAAAAACAACAGGGATTGCGCGACGAACTTGTTGCAAAACTGCGCACGCAGGCCGAGGTTAAAATATTTATATAAATAAATAAAAACTATGGGTATAGGATGGAAAAATAAAAAAAGATTAGACAGGAAAAAGAAAAGGCGCGATATAAAGCCCAAGAAAAAAAGGTAATATCTTTTATTTCTATTTTTACAATAGCTATTCAAGAACTTTACGGTAAACAAAACCGCTCTCAGGGGCGGTTTTGTTTTTACACAAGAGGAATGCCGGAAAATAGGGTAAAATAGTACTATACGGCAAATCTGCGCAAAAGGGCAACGGAAGAAAACAAAACAGGATTTAAACATGCCACGACAAAAAACAAAAATTTTAGAGGTAAAGGGCCTTCAAATAATTTTAGGAAGGGAGGAAATAGTAAAAAATGTCAGTTTTTCTGTTGAAGCGGGAGAATATTTGAGTATTATAGGCCCAAGCGGGTCCGGAAAAACAACACTTATCAGAGCGTTGATAGGCACACTCCCCTACATTGGAGAGATATCATGGAGCCCTGATATAGTAATTGGTTATGTTCCTCAAAAGCTTGATATTGAAAGAAATGTCCCTCTGTCTCTCGAAGATTTTCTGGAATCCAAAAATAAAGGAGGGAGTAAAAAAGAAACACAAAAATATTTAAGATTAGTTAATTTGCCCAAAGAACTGCTTAAAAATCCTCTGGGCTCCTTGTCCGGCGGAGAATTTCAGCGCGCCTTGGTCGCACTCGCGCTTTTGGGAAACACAAATGTCCTGCTTTTTGATGAGCCAACTGCCGGAGTAGATCAGCCCAACGAAGAACAAATATATGAAACACTGCATCGCCTGCAGGATGAAAAAGAAATAACCATAATTACCATTACCCATGATATTGATATTGCCCAGAGATATTCAGATAAAGTATTAAGTTTGAGCCGTCATAAAACTTTGTTCGGAAAACCAAAAGATGTGTTAAAACCCGAAAATTTGGCCGATGTATACGGGCATGGACACCACGAATTTTTCCATCACATACATGATAACAATTGACGCATATACAATTTCGCTCGCCATACTTACTGCTGTGGCCTCCGGAGTAGTGGGCTCCTTCGCCTTGATGCGGGGAATGGCCCTTGCGGGAGATTCGCTCTCACACGTAGCCCTCCCAGGCATAGGAATAGCTTTGATATACTCCTTTAATCCCGTACTCGGAGCCGTGACAGCACTCGTTATTGGTAGTTTTTTAATTTGGAAAATAGAACGGATAAGCACGCTAAAAATAGACGCGGTTATAGGAGTTTTGTTTGCGGTAAGTTTGGCAATAGGAGCATTGCTTATAACGGAAGAACATGAACTGATAGAAGCTCTGTTTGGCGGTTTTCAGGAGATATCCGCGATAGAATTTATTATAGGATCGGTAATAGCTATTTCTGTAGTAGCATTTATTTTAAAAAGACGCAGAGACCTTACTCTTTCGCTTATATCCCGAGAGTTGGCCCACACCACGGGCATAGATACGGGTAAACTGAACCTTTATTTTCTTTTGGCATTTTCTTTTACGGTAATTTTGGGGTTAAAATTTTTAGGTGTTTTACTTATGGGTGCGCTCATTATTATTCCGGCGGCAACAGCCAGAAGCATTGCCCAAAATCTTAATCACATGCTTATTATTTCATCCTCGGTCGCCGTTATTTCTGTGCTTTCGGGAATTGTTGCCGCGCAGGTATTATCTGTTCCATTGGGACCTGTGATAATTATTATCGCGGGTATTCTTTTTATACTTTCTCTTTTTGCCAAGGCATTAAAAATGGTACAGTAAAAATATGAAAATACGGCTTAATAAAGGATTCACTTTAGTAGAACTACTTGTTGTTATCGCTATCATTGGGCTGCTATCCAGCATAGTCGTAGTTATTTTTTTAGATAGAGGAGAATCGGCAAGACAGGCAAAGATACGGGCAGATATAGTGCAATTAATGAAGGCGGCAGAAATAGTATATTCAACTTATGGATATTACCCCAATGACTCCCATGGAAGCATAATATGCCCACGCGATATAATCATAGACGAAGCATCGGGCAAAAAATGGGGAGACATTATCAATCTATGCGAAGACCCTTACGGCAATCCGTATGAATGGGACAACAAATGCACGAACGGCGAGACACGCCACCCTACCATACCGAATCCGGGCTGTAATTCTTACTCAAGCGATGATCAAGGAGAATACGGGGTCGTCATGGCCGGTGAAAATGGTATAAATGACGTTTGTAGCGGGGACGATTTATGTTTTGGGCAAGCCGGCCACAGTTTGTATGGCTGGGCAACAACAGGAGGAGGCGAGGAACCGCCCAGTGAATCCTGCACAACGCAGGTCGGAAGCTGTAGCGGGCTTACAATTGTGCAATGCCCCGACAGAACCGGGTGTTCTCTCAGCTCTTCTTCGTGTTCGGGAACATATGATACAAGCTGTTCTATTTATAACTTGGACCAGACATCTTGCCAGGGCACATCAGGGTGTACATGGAATACAAGTAGCAGTTGTGGAGGCACCCCAAACGCCTGCTCGTCATATCCGGAACAAATAAGCTGTGAGGGCGCCGGATGCACCTTCGGCTCTACGAGTTCCTGCGGGGGCACCGCGTCGGCATGCAGTACATGGAACGGAAACCAATCGGTGTGCCTTTCTCAATCGGGATGTTCATATAGCGCCGGGCCCGCAAAATGCAATGGCACCCATAACCCATGTAATACATATTTGGGAGAATCTACCTGCAATGCCAATTTAAGTTGTTCGTGGAGTTCGTCCTCCAGTTGTACGGGTACGCCATCAACTTGCGCAAGTTATGGAAGTGAGCCGTCGTGCTCTTCCGTTGGCTGTACATGGTCAACAGGTACTTCCTGCTCGGGAACATTTTCAAGTTCCTGCTCTGTTTACAACCTGGACCAGACATCATGTCAGGGAACGGCCGGATGCGCATGGAATGCACAGACCTGTACGGGCCTGGCTTCTTCCTGCACAACATATTCTGACCAGACATCCTGCAACTCGGAGGCCGGGTGTTTGTGGCAATAACCACTCCGAGAATTTGACGTAAATAAAAACAAGTGGTATAATATTGGCAGTTCACTCATATCGTAGCCGGAGAGGAGAGGTTGCATGTTTGTAGTGTTCAAAGCACCGAGTGGCAAAACGCGTATCATTGGCGTTGATCCCTTAGACCGCTCTGATTACCTCGTCGGGGATTACGACAATTCTAGAGAGGCCTTTCTAGTTGCGGACAAGCACAATGTAAGGCGCAACTACCCCGCGGATATTGTGTATTGCACCTACAACGACAAGGGAGAGCTCGTGCGAGACGAGAGAATAACCGGGGTTGGGCCGGGAGTTCTCCCCTACTGATACTGCGGTCCCGCGATTTAATCGCGGGACCGCTTTTTGATAGACAACTATTTTTTCTTAAATAAATGATATATAATTTAATTATCAAGAGCGATTTTTACGGCAGTTGAATTCTGCTCTTACTCTTGAAAGAGGTCGAAAAAATATGTCCCCTGCGAGGCATATTGTTGAACAGTATGAACTATAAAACAAAATTTAAAACAATGGCTGCAAAGAAAAAAGCAAAGAAAGGTAAGAAAAAATAATTTTCTGCACTTCTTATTTAAAAGAAAATACCCTGTGCTCAGGGTATTTTCTTTTAACAGTTACTGATAAAATAAATATATGGATCCATATTACAAAGGACGCTCTCCTCTGCCCGAAAGATTTTTACACGCGCTCCGCGGTTTAAAACATGCCTGGCAAAGAGAGCCCAATTTTAAGATTGAAGTTACAATAGGAGCCGGTGTTATCGGAGTAATAACAATTTTACCCCTGACAAGTACTCAGCGAGCCATACTTGTTTTGACCGTAGCTTTTGTGTTGGTACTTGAAATGATAAACTCCGTATTTGAAAGGATGATAGATATAATGCATCCTAAATTTTCCGAGGAAGTGAAGAAAATAAAAGACACAATGGCCGGCGCTGTTTTTTTGGGTTCACTTACATCCGTTATGGTTGCCGGATTTATATTTATTCAGCCGCTTGGCATTTTTGATTCCGCTTTCAGGAATACTGTATCATTTCTGCAAACAGATTTTTCTACAGAAGTAGCAAAAACTGTTACGTTAGCCGGGAATTGGCAGATAGTCGTTGCCGTGGCAATATTCGCATCCGCCGGGCTATTGTGGAGAAAAAGGTATGAGATGGCTAGTTTTCTTTTGGGCTCTGTGTTGTTCGGCGGAATTTTGGTTCTTCTGTTAAAATTCCTGTCCGGGCGTTTAAGGCCTCCCGGATCCGACATGATCGATAATTTTAGTTTTCCCAGCGGACACGCATTTATGGTAACGGCTCTTTGGCTTGCGCTAACATACATTCTTACAGATAAAAATACGAAAAGAAAATATTTGTGGGCAATGGCCGGAACAGTTATTTTTCTTGTGACCGCATCCAGAATAATATTGGATGTACACTGGGTTTCTGACGCGGTAGCCGGTGTCATGTTTGCTACAGTATGGGTACTTTTGTGGTATGGAATAAATAAAAAAATATTCCAAAAAAACACGCATGAATAAAAAAATCCCCGTTGATGCGGGGATTTTGTCTACTTGTTATATACGGGTGGTGCAGAAAGTTCTGACACTCCCCACAAGACAAACAGGGCAAAGCGTGCTATGTCACGCACTTTTTCGTTATTAATCTTGTCCGCCGTATCGGCGGGGGTGTGATAATCCGGATGTAATCCGGCTGTATAAAACACGGCAGGAATTGGATCAGCACGAGCCAAAAAGAAAGATGCGTGGTCGCTTCTATAAAAAATATCTTCCTCCCGGCCTATTGCCGTAGGATACACTAACTTGATTCCGGTAAAGCCGGCTGCCGCTTCGGTCGCCCGAGCAAGCCCCGGACTACGCTCGGAAAAATCATCTATCCTTGGGGAACCGATGACCCAAACTTCTCCCGGTTCATTTCTGCCGAGCATGTCCAGGTTTACAACCGCTACAATATCCTCAAGAGGAACAGGAGAATATGCGGCAAAATACTTTGAACCCCAAAGGCCCCATTCCTCAGCATCAGCTAAAAGGACCAATATGCTGCGTGACGGGCGTATGCCTTTTTGCGCGAGAATGCCTAATGCCTCCGCTATTTCCAGAACTGCAGCGGTACCCGACGCGTTGTCATCCGCGCCCGGGTGAAATCCCGCTTCCTGCATGCCCACATGGTCGTAATGCGCGACAAGTACAATATACTCATCCGGGTATTGAGCGCCTTCCAGAACTCCGGCAACATTTCTGCCGGAAAAGGTCACATTGTAGTTGGAATTTTTCAAAAATTCTATAAGTCGGGCTGAATAATCATCTTTCAGATCATAAAAAGAGAATTCCTGAAAATACCCCGGAATTGCCGGAGAAAATGAGGACCTTTTAAGACCGTCGCGAATATATTCTGCGGCGAGCAAACTTTCGGGAGTTCCGCTTCTCCTGCCCTCCAGTTTAGGAGAGGCCAGATATTCGATCATCTCGGCGACTTCCGAGGCGGTAATAGAATCTATGCCCGCCTGTACTTGCGCGGGGTCATACCATGCGGATTGCGTATCCGCCGGGACACACGACGCTGTAAATATAAAAAGAACAATAATACCGGCAGAAAATTTCTTTTTCACTTAGCGTCTCCTTAACTGCTCATGTATCTGGCTTACTTATGCCATGTTTTTTTATATTTGTCTATCTCCTTTTTTCTGTTTCATTTAAAGTAAAAAAATATAATAATTTATGGTAAAATAGAAAGAAGTTAAAAAGAATAGAAAGACGGGAGAAATAATTTTCTTATAACTCGCTTTATTGAGGATGAGTTTAAAATTATGAAAGACATTATATGAAAAAACCGAATGAAAAACTTAATCGATGGAAAAGAATGGAGATATTTTTCGAGTTTCTTATTTTTGGAGTAATAATGGGTATTACAGAAGATATAATAGCAATAGTCCTGGCGACGGACGCAAAACTAACATGGCAGGTTTTCGCTATTGCCACGGCGGTTACGATACCTTTTGCCATAATCGGAGAACTGATCGTAGACAAGCCGGACTCACTTACAAGAATAATGAAAATATTTAAAAAACAACCCCGATAATACGGGGTTGTTTTTTGGGATTCCAAGCTACCTAGTATCCTTCTAAAGTTATAGAGCGGTCGTGTTTTCTTATTTTTTCAAGCGACTTTGCCTCTATTTGGCGGATGCGCTCCCTAGTTACTCCGAACTCTTTTCCCACCTCCTCTAAAGTATGGGTAATTCCGTCATCCAGGCCAAACCTCATTCTTAATATTTTCTGCTCTCTTGGGGAAAGATCAAGAATTATTGCATCTAATCGTTCGCGCAAAAGCTCGCGCCCTGCTATGACTTTAGGAGACAATTCTTTTTCATCCTTTACAAATTCTCCAAGCAAACTGCTTTCATCGCTGTCATCCCCTACCGGCGCTTCCAGGGATACTATGTCTTGGGAAATTTTTTGTATGTGGCGCACCTTTTCCACGGGCAAACCCATTTCTGAAGCGATTTCGGCGGGTAAAGGATCGCGGCCCAGGTCCTGAAGCAAACTCCTTTTAACCTGCATATATTTTGAGATTGTTTCCACCATATGCACAGGAATCCTTATTGTTCTTGCTTGATCCGCCAAGGCCCGTGTTACCGCCTGTCTTATCCACCAAGTAGCATACGTTGAAAATTTGTATCCTTTTCTGTAGTCAAATTTCTCCACTGCTTTGAAAAGTCCTATATTACCTTCTTGTATAAGGTCCAACAAGCTTAAGCTGGGACTTCTGCCGACATATCTTTTGGCAATGCTAACAACGAGCCGAAGGTTGGCAAGAGCAAGTTTTTTGCGCGCCTCCTCGTCATCTTCTTCTATTCTGCGGGCAAGCTCTTTCTCTTCATCCGCGGTAAGAAACGGAACACGTCCTATTTCTCTAAGATATGTTTGTACAGAATCAAAGGGCAAACTATTTAAGTCAACATTTTTGAACTTCTTTTCGAGGTCTGTGTCGGATTCCTCCTCTAACAGATCCTGGGTTTCCTTTATTTTAATACTGTTGTCGGCAAGTTCATCGTAAAGTTTTTCTAAGCTTTCTATATCTTTTTCAGCAGTGGGAATAAAATGCAAAATTTCATTGTATGTAACAAATCCCCTTTGTATTCCTCTCTCTAATAAAGTATCCACTCCCTTTTGCCAGGTGCGTTTAAATTCTTGCGGGGCATATTCTTCTGCCCTTAGAGGTTTTCTTCTCGGTAGCTTTGGAGCGATAATCTTACTTTTTGGTTTTGTAGCCCTCGTTTTGTCCGCGGGTTTGCGCTGGGGTTTTTTAGATGCTATCACTTTAACGGTCGGGCGACCTCTGCGGGCGAGCTGAGCACCCTTGCGAGCGTTTTTCTGTAACGCCTTGCGCGATTTTTTTGGGGCTGTTTTTTTATTTTTGGCTGGCATGGTTTATTTCAATTTAAAGAGCGTACTTTTCTTTTAATTTTTCTTGCGCCTCTTTTAAAAGCGCCTCGTTTTTTTTATGTTCACCTAATTTTTCGTTTTTGAGCATTTTGTTTTGCAATTCTTGTATATCTTCTTGGAGAGAAAGTTTCTTATACTCCCGCGCAAGCTCGTTAAAACCTTCTTCCGTTAAACTATCAGCGGAAGTAAGCATGACCTCCCCCTCAAAAAGTATCTGATTCGCAAGCTCTCTTTCCTCTTTGTCCAGTTTTTGTACAGATTTTTGAATATCTTTTATTCCGCCTTCCTCATACAGTTTGTCTATAATTTGAAACGAGCCGGCGTCTTTCGCGTAATACATTTCCAATTCCGATTTTATTTTTTCAATAAAAACCGGATTCATTAGACCATACAACAATATATCTTTGGATAACATTTCTTTGCGTGTCAGGCGCTTTTTAACCGGGCCGGGATCCTGCGGAACTTGTTCGTATTGTGCCGTTTCCGGCACTTTTTTAATGTCCTCCCAAACATCTTCTTGTGATACCCCTAGCATTTCTGCCAATTTTCCAACCCAGTGCGCTTGTTCTATTCTGCTGGCTATATTTTTTAAGACCGGCGCAAGCATTTTTCCGATATCTCTTTTTCCTTCCGCCTTATCCGAATCATATGAAGAAAGGGCCCTTGCAAAATAAAACTCCGTTATAGATTGAGCGCCCTTGACCGCATCTTCCCATTCTCCGGGATTTTCTTTGATAATTTCTGCCGGGTCATATCCATCCTTCATTGATACCACTTTTACATTAAAACCCATGTTTTGGGCTAAGCCCAGCCCCCTTTTTGTCGCATTGTCCCCGGCGGTATCCATATCAAAAGCGGTAAAAATATTATTTGTAAAACGGCTTATAAGGCGCAATTGGTTTTCTGTTAATGCCGTACCGCTTGCCGAAACAACATTTTTATATCCATGCTGATGCGCCATAATAACATCTGTGTAGCCCTCCATTATTACACACGCGTCTTCCTGGCGAATACTTATTTTTGCCTTGTCCAGACCATACAATATGCTGCTTTTATCGTATATATTGGTTTGCGGGGTGTTTATATATTTAGCAGAATCTTCCCGGTACTCTTTGTCCATTTCTTTATATATATCCTCTGTCAATTTGCGCGCGCCGAATGCCACCACGCTCCCCTCCGCGTTAAAAATTGGAAAAATAACCCTGCCCACATAACGGGAAACATATTCGTTGCTTTCAAGCCGGTGGAAAGCTATCCCCGCCTTTTCCATGTCACCAAAACTATATCCCCTATCGTTCAGAAATTGTATTAAACTTTTGGAATTAAAAGGCGCGTATCCTATTTTGAATTCTTCTATGCTATTTTGGGAAACCCCTCTATCCTTAAGGTACTTAAGGATAATCTGTCCGTTTTTTGATTCTAACTGGCGTTGAAAATACAAAGCGGCAAGTTCACATACTTGCACGCTCTTATTCTTTTCGCTCCTTATGCGAGGATCCTGTCTTTTAATTTCTACCCCGGCTTTCCTTCCAAGAATTCTAAGTGCCTCAGGAAAATCAACACCTTCTATTCTTTCTACAAATGTAAAGATGTCCCCACCCTCGCTACATCCAAAACAATGCCATATCTGACGAGCCGGTGATACGACAAAAGACGGGGTTTTTTCCTTGTGGAACGGGCATAAAGCCCTATAATTTGATCCGTTTTTTTCCAAACGGACATAATCGGCAATAACATCCTTTACGTCCAGCCGGCTTTTTATTTCTTCTATTGGATCGTTTAACATTGTATAATGTATAGAGGATTCGGTCTGTATCCTCACATACTACTATAGCACAAACCGCGTGTAAACATGCCCAAAAACGCCAAAATTAAACAAGATCTTGTAAAAGATATTGAGAGATTGAGAGCTAAGGACGGCTATTTAAATGCCGGATTTCCGCATTATCATACGCTTTTTGGAAGAGATTCTTTGATTTCTGCCTGGCAAACACTGGATTTTGATCCGTCAATAACAAGAAACACTCTAAAAATTCTGGCAATGCATCAAGCGAGCGGCAAAAACTCTAAGAAAGAGGCGGAATTTGGTAAAATATTGCATGAGTACCGCTTAAAATCAGAGACCCAAAAAGAACTTCCCAACTGGGGATGGCCCTATTATGGAAGCGTGGATTCTACTTCGCTTTTCTTGATAGTCCTGCACGAATACATACAAAGAACGAATGATAAAAAGTTTTTGAACATTCTGTGGGAAAACGCAAAAATGGCCCTTGAGTGGCATTTTAATAAATCTGCCGAGAACAAATACGGCTTTATAACATATAAAAGAAAAAATCCGGCAGGTCTTTTCCATCAAGGGTGGAAGGATTCTATAATTGACCACCTGAAGATAGCTCCCCCCGTGGCAATAATTGAAGAGCAAGGATACGCGTACATGGCTTATCGCAATTTTGCCCAAATGGCCAATATTTTAAACAGGGACGAAGGATTGCGCGCAAAAGCGACTGAAGCGGCCTTGCGCATGAAAGAGAATTTATTAAAATATTTTTGGTGGGAAGAAGAAAAATACTTTGTCATCGGGTTGGATAATAAGAACACGCAACGCAAATCAGTGACAAGCAACGTCGGACATTTGCTTATGTGCGACGATATTTTAAACCAAGAACAGGCACAACTGATACGGGACCGCCTTTTCAAAGAAGATATGTGGACACTGGGAGGCATACGCACACTATCTGAAAAAGATACGGATTTTGACGCTTTTTCATATCACCTTGGCTCCATATGGCCACATGACAACTGGTTCATATATTTGGGGCTTAAAAAACACGGGTTTAACGAAGACGCACTTAAAATAAAACAGGCCCTAATCAATGCTTATATGGAATTAGAACACATGCCGGAACTTTTTGCGGTAAAAAACGGGACAATATTGCCCATAAAACACGTGGAAGAAACGGAAAGACAAAACCATAAACACACGGTTGCAAATCCTCTGCAGGCATGGGCGTCGGGAGCATTATTAGATATGCTGGATTAAAATTTAATTTCTCTAAATATATCTTGATAAATTACCACAACTGTGGTAATGTTTTTTTAGTTCTCGCATAAAAAGAGGTGTAAAATGCAAAAAAGAGTAGTATACAAGTTTGGCGGTTCCTGCCTTGCAAGCGACCAAGACTACACAACGGCCGCGCGATTTCTTATAAAAGATGCGGAGAATTCCGCCACTCCCATTTTTGTTGTTGTAAGCGCGAGAAAGGGAGAAACGGACCTCCTTTTAAAGGACGCGGATGGGCGGTTTGGCGACCCTTGGGAGCGCATTGATTACGTTGCCAAAGCGGGCGAGTTTGTTTCGGCTAACACAATGTCTGCAAAATTGAACGAGGAAAGCATTTTTCCAATAGCAAGGGTCGTAAGCCCGTGGGATCTAAAGATCCTTGTCGATGGCGATGATCCGTTCAATGGAAACCTTGTCGAAATAGATCACGATTGTGATACATCCTTTGCGGATCTTAATGATCCGATCAAACACCTGCCCGTAAAGTTCTTGGTTGTTCCCGGGTATGTGGGCGTTCACAAGACGAAGAAACTAGGCGGAATAAGAGCGTTAATCGCGCTTGGGCGCGGAGCAAGCGACCTTATAGCGGTAGAAGTGGCACGGGCAACTAGATCGAAACTTAAACTTGTAAAAAGCGCTCAATCTATCTATTCCGTATCGCCGGACTTCGTCGATAACCCTAAACCCATTACTCACATGACACCCGACCAGGCACTAAGGGTGCTTGAGTACATACGCTCCGACGAGCAGTTCATAATGGCAAATGCCGTTAAACACGCGCAGAAAAGAAACGTTGCTCTTGAATTTTGTTCCATGGAAAACCCAGAGCAATCTTCAAGGATAGACCCGGCCTTCGGAGCCAATGAACCAATAGAATTCAGGGCCCTTCCGGTTAAGGAAAGAGTTGTGCGCGTATCCGGAACGATTTCTGCAGATACGGATTCTGTTTGGCACTTGTACGCATGGCTACGCAGGGAAAAGATCCCCTTCAACGACGGCGGAACAGAAACGCTAAATGGCGAATCAAAAGTATATATATTTGCAGAAATCAATGTGGCGGATAAAATCGCCACCATGATGGCATATTCGGGAAGAAGGGTAAGCAAAATCGATAAGCAGGTGGGATCGCTTATCACTCTGATAGACACCTCTCTTGATCCTGAGGGAAACCATTTTATGCGCACGCACAAAGCGCTACGAGGAATTTCCGTTTTGCATTCCATGTCTTCGGGCATAATTATGCATATATTCGTTAAATCAATGGACACGCCAAGAGCCGTTAGGGCCCTGGCTAAAGAATTTGACCTGATTGCACCTTAATCAAAAAGCCCTGCTTTAGCGGGGCTTTTATTGTTTTTAACGATTTTAATACTCTTGAAATCCGCCAAGGCCCACAAGTGGGTGTC
>Ga0209542_10016409_pt1 | contig 12294 bp, 10 predicted proteins | sample RifCSPhighO2_01_FD_184028 | JGI IMG/M metagenome (GOLD analysis project Ga0209542, IMG submission 184028) | Soil microbial communities from Rifle, Colorado - Rifle CSP2_plank highO2_0.1 (SPAdes) (version 2) | ecosystem: Environmental > Terrestrial > Deep subsurface > Rock core/Sediment ...
CGGTGCAACAACCATGATGACATTGCGACGCGCTTCGATTTCCGCGCCAATTCCTTCGAAACTCCCATTGATATCTTCTGTAAAAAGACGGCTCTGTTGTGGATCAAAAAATGTCGTATAGGGATCGCCTGACGCGGCAAGCATTCCTTTGATCGCGCCATAGAGTAATGCGCGTGCATCTATTTTGTCATGATCCACATATTTCTCCCTCAACAGATCCCATGCGTCCCAAAAAAGTGAGAAATCGATTGTATCGCCGTTTTGATCCGTCTTGTTGAGGATGATCGCACGGTTAAGTAATACAGCTCCTTGCACGTCGGAAGAAACACGCTTACCAACCTCGAAACCACCCCAAAAAAAGAGCGCGAGAAGAAAAATCGCGAAAAAAATCCCCAAACTGCGATGAAAATGTCGCAGTTCCTTGTTTTTATAGAGTTCTGATCGCATCGGTTCTGGTTGTTGCGGCTCGATTGATTGCATCATTACTTCACGAAAAATATTATTTTTGTCGCGGGAGCGGTTTGCCGAAATATTTCGCGAAATATTTGAAGGCGCTTGCGATATGGATCCACGTGAGACGATTAAGAAAGAGTGATCCCCAAAAACCGCCGCGCGCGCTCCCCTTTCCATAGTAGTGATAGAAAAGCGCGCGCGGATTATATACGATACGGAAACCGTTCTCCCAAAAGCGGCGACACCAGTCGACATCTTCCATATACATAAAGAATCGCTGATCCATCGGCCCCACGGCGACGAGTGCTTTGCGAGAGATCATCATTGCGGAACCGAGAATCCAATCCACATTGCGCGGCGTCCTGTGATCATAATCCTTCATCAGAAACCATGAGAGATGTTTCCGCGCAAACCAAAAATTTTTGAGGAAAGTGCGGCGATAGAGAATGGTAATCGGTTTGTAGAAACGGAAACACGTGTGTTGCAATTCTCCGTTGAAATTCTTTTGCAACGGCCCGACCATGCCGATCGTTGGGTTTTCCTTCAAGAACGCGTGAAGTGTTTCCACGGCGCCCGACGTCACAATGACATCCGCGTTGATGAGAAGGATATACTCCCCCGCGCTTTCCGCCACACTCTTGTTCACCAATGCCCGGAACCCCACATTTCTTGAAAATGGAAAGAAGCGAACCCATGGAAATTCTTCCCGCAGTAGCATGCGCGTTTCCTCCTCCGTTGCTCCGTCTGCCACAAGCACCTCCACTGTTCCATCGCTTCCGACCGTCTTTTTAATCGCATTCAAACACATCCTGAGCATCTCGGGATTCTTATAGCTCTGCACCGCGATTGTCAGTGAAATATGAGACAAAAACCAACACGATTAGAGAATTGTGCGAAACAATTCGTGAATGCGATCATAGGTGTCCCCGCGCGGCAGAAGGATATATGCCGTCCCGTTCTGTCCCGCACCTTCCGGCACATAGAGAAGGCCATCTTCGGAATTTTCAAGAACTTTTTGCGTCATTGTCGGCGTGCCGATCTGCTGGTACAGCTCGAAAAATCGCTGCATTTCCCATAGTTGCATATCCGTCCGCACATTATCGCCTGCCACATCCATCAGTGCGTTCAGCTTGCCAAAGTCCACAAGCGTACCGACACTCAACAGCTTCTGTTGGGTCAATTTCAGAATTTCCTGTTGGCGACGCGCGCGCTCAAAATCGCTTGACGTTGAACGGGCGCGGACATAGCAGAGCGCATTTTCGCCGTCCAAATGATTCGGTCCCGCCGGCAATTCAAAAACGCCGCCGCACTCTTCGTTGGGATTATAGCAAAGCGGATACTGCGCCACCACCTTGCCGCGGTAGTCGATTTTCACCTCATAATCGTTGGCGGGAATTGTAAATACAACGGGATCACAGACATGTTTTTCATGAAATTGCACCGGCTCAATGAATGATTCCGCCAGTGTAATATCGATCCCGCCGATCGCATCAATCAATTTCTTAAATCCTTCGAAATTGATACTCACGGCATAGTGAATCGGGATGCCGGACACATCGGAGAGAATCTGTTTCATCGCTTCAAATCCTTTCCCCTCTCCTTTTTCTTCACCGTAGAAGTGAACGGCGTTGATCTTTTCTTTTGTTTCCGTTCCGGGCACGGTGACATACAGATCGCGCGGCACGGAAATGATTGATGCCTTTTTTTCCGTCGGTTTAATGCTCACCACCATGATCGTATCCGCAAGAAGACCGCCGCCGGGAATGTTGTTTCCGCGCATCGCGAGCAGCGCGATATTGATGCGCCCCTCCTCTTCGCCGTCAACAGTATTCTTCACTCCCGGAATGGATCGCGCGATGTTCTCGAAAATGTTTCCCTTCGTTGAAATTTTATTGAGAATAAATCCCGCCTTCCACACACCGACACCGATGCAAATGACAAAAAGGACGAGGGCGATTTTCCACCATCGGCGTGATTTTTTCTGCGACGTGGATGCGACGACCGCAGATGTTTCCTGTGATTTTTTCCAAAAAAATTTCATGAAGATCATTTTTTAACTCTTACTTATGAGTAATTGATAGATATGAAGGAGTTTTTTCGCTGACTCCTCCCATGAAAAAGAGGATACGCGCGCGGGCGCGTTCCCCACACTCTGTGACCGCAGATTGCGATCAATGCTCATAGTATAGATGCTTTTTGCAAACTGATCAAGGGTCCGCGTGTCGCAGTAGATGGCGGCATTTGCGGCGACTTCACGGAAGACGGACAGATCGCTTGCCAGCACCGGCACACCCTGACTCATCGCCTCCAGCAACGGAATGCCGAACCCCTCATAGAGAGAAGGGGAAATGAAGAGGTGGGCATGACGATAGACAACGGGAAGATCATCAATCGCGATGTATCCCGTAAAGATGATGCGTTCGCGCACGTGCGGATTACGGCGGATCTCTTCATCAATCACGCTGTCAAAGTGATGTCCGCGCGGCCCACTGATCACCAGTGAGGTGCCCGGTACTGTTTTGCACGCAGCGGCATAGGCGGCGATGAGCGCCGGGATATTTTTCCGCGGCTGCATGGTACCCAACGTAAAGATGTATTTTTCGGGCAGGTGATATTTTTGTGCGACAGCGGCATCGCGATCCTTTGATTGCGTCGACGAGAGAAACTCTTCCGGAAGTGCATTATGCACAACATGAATTTTTCCTTTTCCTTTGGGATAGAATTTCTCTATTTCTTTTGCCGTAAAACGCGATGGCGCGATCATCGCATCTCCCCGATGCACACTTCGCGGAATCAATAGGCGAAGAAAGATTCGGTCACGAAGAGCGATGAACTGCGGGAAGGCGCAGAATGAAACATCGTGGATGTGCACCACGACACGGAGCGCAGACGGAAGAAAAAACGGCACAATATACTGCGTGTGATAGATATCGATGTGGTGAGTACGCAAAAATAGCGGCAACGTCCACGCATTCCACACGAAGCGGTTTGCGCAGGACAACACACAAACGGAGAAATTTTTCGCCGCCGCAATACCGAGCGTTCCGACAAGGGATGTATCGGCACGATCTGTGAATAATATATAGGTGTTTTCCCTGTCAATACGCGCCAATGCACGCACAAGCTGCACAAAGACCGTTTCGTCTCCGGTGCGATTTTTTCCAACATGTCGGACATCAATACCGATAATCATGACGTTTTTTTATATGTAGCCATCATTTTTTCTGCATGAGTGCAATCCCGAAAAACACCCAGACAAATCCGAGTAGGAGTCCCGCATTAAAAAAATTCGGGATGATGATCGCGCATAAACCGAGAAGAACAAAAACAACGAGCGCATACGCAGAAGCATCAAACGCTGTGCGGCGCAGGTGCCGCATCGTTTTCGCGATCATCGCGCCCAAAATTCCACCGAGCATCGCGAGTGACAGCATGCCTCCCCCTAGCCATGTTTCCATGAAAATATTACTCGTATTAAGGGTCGCGTCGCGCGCGTCCGCCCCAAAAAATATGCCGGCGCTTCCCCATCCGATGCCCATGAATGGGTGCTGCATGATCAATGCCAGTGATTTTTTATAGAGTTGCATACGCGTTTGCACGTTCGGATCATCGCGAAGAACGGTCGTAACGAATGCGCCACGGGATCTTTCTTGAGCGATCTCCTCCAGCATGATATGGCGACACCCGTATTGTGCCAACAGTGCTATATCTGAAACGACAACAGGAAGATTAACAGGCGCATCGCAAGAGATGGTAATGTTCTGCTTTCCGCTTGAAATACTGCTAAGACGATTTTTCAATTCGAATGATGTCAGTGAGGCGAAGTGGATGGCGATTATACTTATTGCGATGACGCCGAAAATGATTACTCCGTTAATCAGTATGGCGCGAAAAGACGATTCCCTTCTCCAAAAATCAACGACGAGAAAAACACCGATCGCTGCAGCCGCGCCAAGCCATGCACTGCGACTGACCGTAAGGATCAGTGCGACCGTTGTCGCCGCCGCCATGACACCAAGAAGAATCATAAAAAATGTCCGCAAGCGGTCATTGATTGGTCGATAGGAGCGAAAATAAGACCACAGACCAAAGAGTGCGGTCAGAACGAAAGCGAGATAGAGCCCGAACCAATCCGCTTCAGGAAACGTTCCGTTCGGCCGTCCGGGCATTATCTCATCCTGCGCGATACCATGCATAAATGCCCAATTCTGCCAGATGCCATAGAAAATACTGACCGCACTTCCCACAAGGAAGAACGGCACGATTCGGCGCACATCATCGCTTTTTTGCACAAAGATGCGCACAACGGCATAGAGTATAACAAAGGAGAAAACAACGAGTGCCTGCTTGAGCGCGTTCATTCCATCAGACGCATTCGGGAGAGCGAGAAAACCACCCACACTAAAAAGGAGAAGTGCGCCATCATGCCATGCGAAGCGTGGTAGCGCAAAGTTCAGCCGTCCGAGAAAAAAACGGATCGCGACCGCACACAACGTTAGCGCGCCAAGGAATTGATAGGGACGCAGAGTGATACCGAATTCCTGCGGTGCAAGATTGACTGTTTCTAAGGGTATTGTTGCGATGAAAAGAAGAAAAAGCCATCCCGGCCTGTAGAGCGCTCCCAGAAGCGCGAGTATGGAGAAAAACAGAAAATCTCCGACGTGCAACGGAAGAAGAGTCGTATAGGAGGAGAGTATCACCAAAGAACTCGTCAGGATGAGGGAAAAAAGAAGAAGAGCGGTCCTCTGACTTGTAAAAAATTGATGTGCAAAAGTGGACATGATACTTGATTTTTATTACCGAGCGCAGTGCCGGTAGAATCGGATTAATATCCGTTATTTCATTTCTCTCCGTTGCTTTTTCTGTGCGGTGATCGCAAAAATTTTTTCCGTGAACGCATCCCACGAAAACCGGTGCGCGCGTTCTTTTGATCTTTGCGCAAGAACATCACGCAGTTCTTTCTTCCGCAAGAGATTGCCCATCACCATTGCAATATCGTGCGCCGATGTCGGATCGCAATACAACACGCTATCCCCTCCGACTTCCGGCAGTGATGATTTTTTTGACGCGATGACCGGCGTTCCCACGCTCATCGCTTCCAACACCGGCATACCGAACCCTTCGTAGAGAGAGGGATAGACAAAAAATATCGCATTGGCATAGAGAGATGGCAAGTCCTCCTGCGGAACATGTCCAAGGATATGGACATAGGGCGTAAGATTCATTTCTCTTACACGCCTTTCCACGTCCGTAACCAATGGCGCGAGCTGTGGAGAAAGCGCGCCGGACAGAACAAGCGGCGGGATTTTCCCTTTTGCATGATGCGCTTGCTCGCGTAAGATGTCATATCCCCGCAGAACCCCCTCCATATTCTTACGCATATCCATTCCCCCTCCCGCATAAATATAGCCCGGCGAAAGGTGATATTTCTTAAGAACGGCGGAGGAGCGTTGACCGGATACGTTCACATAAAAGATCGGATCGATGGCGAGATAGCTCACTGTGATCTTTTCCGCAGGGATCGCGAGAATGCGAATGAGATCCTTTTCCGTCCGCTTCGAGATCGCGACCACTTTGTCAGCGGCGGCAATTCCGCGCTCCACCAGCGCGCGATAGGTTTTTTTCCGAAGATTATCACAGTAGATTGGAAACAGGCGCGGGATAAGATCATGAACGACCATGATATGCAAGCAGTTTTTGGAAAGAATGGTTGCGGATTGATACATGCTGATCATCACGTCGCAACGATCTTCTGCGACCATGCGCGGCAGTAAAAATCTTTCCCACAAGACCTTCCGCACAAGATCATCGCGTTTCCATGGCGGTAAAAAAGAACGCACATGAAAATGCTCCGGCAGCGCGATCAGCGAATCTTCTTCCATGTAGAGAAAAAATTCATGTTCCCCGCCGGCATAACGCGACACAAGCGTACGGATAAAATGCGTCGTCACCTGTCCGATGCCAGTCGCACTTTTGCGGAGGAATGATGCGTTGATGCCAATACGCATAGGAAAGTATTTCTTCCATTGTACTGCATTTTTCCAATTGCCCAAAATGGAGAATCGGTGTATGATGAAACACATATGAAAAAACGAATGATAACGCAAAAAAGCGCGCAGCAGACGGTTTGTATCGTTGGTCTGGGATATGTCGGTCTTCCACTTGCCATCCGTGCAAAAGAAAAAGGATATGCTGTCTATGGACTGGACACAAACCAAAAGCGCGTGGACATGATCAACAGGAAGAAAAGTCCGATCGAAGAAAAATTTCTCGAAGAAAATCTTCCGCGCTACCCGATTACGGCCACAACAGACTCCATGGTGTTGCGCGCGGCGGATGTTATTCTCATCTGCGTTCCGACACCCGTTGACGAGCACCACTATCCCGATCTTGCGCCCGTCATCGGCGCATCACGCACGATCGCAAAACACTGTAAAAAAAACGCGCTGATCGTTTTGGAATCAACCGTAAATCCAGGGGTTTCGGAAGAAATCGTGCGTCCCATTTTTGAAGAAGCGGAATTTATCATTGGAAAAACAATTTTTATCGCACACTGTCCGGAACGCATCAATCCGGGTGATCCGAAGTGGAATGTTACGAATATTCCCCGCGTTGTCGGATCTTTTGACAAAGAGGGGCTTGATCGTGCACTCCGTTTCTACGGCAACATCGTGGATGCCCCGATCCGTCCAATGCGTTCCATCCGCGAGGCGGAGGCGGTAAAAATCGTTGAGAACTCTTTTCGCGATATCAACATCGCCTTTGTAAACGAGCTGGCAAAATCATTCGACCGTCTGGATATCGACGTGAAAGATGTCATTGACGGTGCCGCGACAAAACCATTCGCCTTCATGCCGCACTATCCTTCCTGTGGCGTCGGCGGTCACTGCATCCCGGTCGATCCATACTATCTCATCGAACACGCAAAAAAACGCGGTTTTGATCATAAATTTCTCCGTACGGCGCGCGCGATCAACAACTCCATGCCATTCTATACGATTGAACTCCTCCAGGATGCGCTGAATGAAATCAAGCTGCCACTCAACGGTACGCGCATCGGCATTCTGGGGATTGCCTACAAGGCGAACATCGATGATCAGCGGGAGTCCCCGTACTTCCCCATCCTCAAAATACTTCACGAACATGGCGCTAAAACCGTCAGTTACGACCCGCATGTCCGCTCGCAATCCACCGTGCGATCGCTGGAGGAACTCTTGCGAAAAGTTGATGCGGTCGTCATTGTGACAAATCATGATGAATTTACTACAATAGAACCACGGACCTTCAAAAACCATGGGATCAAAGTGATTATTGACGGCAAAAATTGCCTTGATAAAAATGCCCTGCGCAAAGAGGGTATCATCTATAAGGGCATCGGCCGTTAAATCAGTGAACAAAAAACGGTAAATAATAAACAATGTTTTCACTCCTCAAATTCATCATCTATATCGCCGGCCTTGTCGTTGTCGCCTCATTCGTGCTCGGCTACTTCGGCTACGAGGTGAATCGCGACTATTTCAGCACTGCCAAGAAACAGTGTCGTGAAGAATTGATCGCGTGCCAAAAAGAAGTGCTCTATCAGGGCATTGATAATGCGCAATGCTCGTTCGACTGCGGTGATCCGCGCCTGATCATCAGGAAAAAATAATATTTTTTGTCTATGAAGTTGATCATCAACATTCCAGCATACAACGAGGAAGAAAAAATCGCCGAGACAATCGCGCGCATCCCCCGGACCATACCGGGCATCAAAGAGATCGCAATTCATGTCATCGACGACGGCTCCGTTGATCAGACCGCAACAAAAGCGCGCGCGGCGGGAGCCAATCTCGTCTATACACACGGTGTGAACCGCGGCATTGGAAAGACATTTAAAACGGCGGTGGAGCAGGCGCTTGAGCATGGCGCGGACATCATGGTCAACATTGATGCGGACGGGCAATTTGATCCGAATGATATCCCCCACCTTCTCAAACCGATTCTTGAGAAACAAGCGGATATGGTTGTGGCTGATCGTTTCAGCGCCAAGAAAGCCAAACATATGCCGTGGATCAAAAACGCTCTCAATCGCCTGGGCGCCTATGTCGTCAGTGTTTTTCTTCGCACGAAAATCAACGACCTTACCTGCGGGTTTCGCGCCCTGAACCGCGAAACCCTTCTTCGCCTCAATCTTCCCGGAGACTTCACCTACACGCAAGAGACCATCATCGACGCGATCGGAAAAAATATGCGCGTCCAATGGATTCCGGTAGAAGTCACCTATTTCGCCGATCGCCAGTCGCGCGTCGTACGTTCCGTTGCACATTTTGTCAATAACAGCATGAAAATCATCATCAAGGCGATCCGCGACGTGCGCCCCATGAAATTTTTCGGCATTCCGGGCATCATCCTGCTTTTGGCGGCACTCATCATCTTCATCGTCTTTCTCGTCTTTTATTTTCAGGATTTCAAAATCACGCCATATCGCAACTGGCTTCTTCTCTCCTCCGTTCTCTTCCTCATCGGATTGCAATTCATCGTGTTTGCCTTAATCGCCGATATGATCAAATCAAGCAGAAAACTGACGGAGGATCTCATGTATCTCGTGAAGAAAGATAAATATAAAAAGTAGCTTATAGCTTTGAGTTGCCGGCTTTTAGAAAAAGAACTGATGTTCCTAAAACAAGCTAAAAGCTTTCTATGAAAATCTTATTTCTCTCTCGCGCCTATCCGCCGATCACCGGCGGCATCGAGAATCAGAATGCGGCATTGGCAAAGTGGCTTCCCCGCTATGCATTCGTCAGGACGATCGCCAATCGCCATGGCAAGAAAGCCCTCCCCCTATTTCTCCCCCTTGTCACTGTGCGAGCGCTCCTGACGGCGTACCGCTATGACGTGATCCTCCTTGGTGACGGCGTACTCGCCATCATGGGATTTTTTATAAAGTTGTTGTATCCGAAAAAACCTGTCGTCGCGGTTGTACACGGTCTCGACCTTACGTATACCAATAGTGTCTATCAGACATTGTGGGTACGACGATTTATTCCCTCCCTTGACGCGCTGATCGCCGTAAGTCACGAAACGCGGGCGGTCGCCATTGCCAAAAATATTCCACAAACGAAAATCACCGTCATACCGAACGGCATTGAAACGGAAACACTGCGAGGCACATACGCGCGACAGGATACGGAGGCGCTCCTTGGTGAAAGCATAGCCGGAAAGCACGTTCTTCTCACTACCGGTCGCCTTGCCAAGCGCAAAGGAGCGGCGTGGTTTATCCGAGAGGTGCTACCGCAATTACCGAAAACGATCATCTACGTACTGGCCGGTGCGGGACCGGATGAAAAAAATATACGAATGGCCATTCAGATGAGCGGCATGAAAACGCGCGTCAGAATGCTCGGTCGCGTTTCCGATGCGCAGCGCAACATCCTTCTCAATACGGCCGATCTTTTCATTCAGCCAAACATTGTCGTCCGCGATGACATCGAGGGTTTCGGTATCGCCGCAATTGAAGCAGCCACATGCGGTCGCGTCGTCATCGCCGCTGATGTGGAGGGATTACGTGACGCCATCACGGACGGCAAAAACGGTTTTCTCGTTGCCTCCGGAAATACGCGGGCGTGGGTCGACAAAATCACTATGCTTACTGCTGATCCGGAAGCGCGCGCGTCATATGGAAAAAACGCACACCTGTTCACTCATGAACAATTCCACTGGAGAAAAATCGCGCGCATATACTATGACACATTGAAAAAAATTATTCCTGAAAAATAAACCATGCTCTCCACACAACTTCTTTTTTTCTTCTCTCTTTTTTTCCTTTTCTTTCTCCCGGGATATTTTCTTCTCGTCGCGCTTTTCGGCATACGCCAAAAGAAACACTTCCTGCGCACTCCTCTTTGGCGCATCGCCGCGCTCGCACCAATGGAAACATTCACTGCTTCAGCGGCAATAAGCATTCCTCTCATTACCTTCTTCGGCATCGCACTGGATACGTTACAAATCCCTTTGACCGGAACGTCTTTCTCCGCGACAGTACTCGGTTTTTCCCTTCTGTGCACCGTCTGCTTCATCATCCGAACACGGCACCTGCCGCCGCAAGAGCAGAAGAATAATCCGCTCTTCTCCTTTTCACGCACGCAAACGGTCGCCGTCCTCCTCATTATTTTCCTGACGATCTTCATTAAAACGGTCTACCTTTCCACGACGATTCTTCCAACTGCGACGGACTTGGGCCATCACATGTATTGGGTACAACGCATCACAGCGCAACACACCCTTCCGACATACGAAAAACAAGAAATTCTCTCTCTTGCCGATGATGGCTATGCGTTGAGTGCGCCACAGGCAATCGCGGATTTCATCATCGGTGAGCATGTCCCACTGGGTGCGCTTTCTCTCCTTTCCGGCACGCCGATCGTCTCCGCATTCCCCTCCATCACCCTTCTCGCAATCAATATCCTTTCCCTCCTCGCGCTTTTTCTTGTGGGACTCCGTCTCTTTGGCGCACTCCTGACCGATCCGCACCGTGCGCGCACCATCGCCATTGTCGCGCTCTTCCTGATCGGTCCGCTCTATGCAATCTCTTCCGCGCAAGCAAAATTCGTGAGCGGCGGAGTGATCGGCAATATCATCGGCAACTTTCTCCTTCCTGTCATTTTTCTTTTTTCCTTTCGCGCACTCACGGAAAAAAGCGCCGGGGCATTCTTCATCGCGCTTTTTCTCTTCTTCGGACTCCTCTACACGCACCACTTGAGCGCTTTTGTTTTCCTCTACTGCATCGGATTCATTGTGATCGTACTCCTCCTCTCCGCGCCGCGGACGATCCCTGCGTTGCTAACACGCCTTTGGTCCGTTTTTAAAAACCCGCTCATTCTTCTCCTCCTCACCGGGATGGCTGCTTTTCTTTTTGTCATATACACTCCGAGCTATATCGCGACGAATGCCGTGCAAACTGCCATCGGAACGCCGACAAAAACAACGCGCACGGGATTAACATTCGCGCAACTTTCCGCAACGGCCGGCGATGCGCGCATGGCTTTGGGTCTTTGCGGTCTTCTTCTCCTCAGCGTTTTTACGCCTGTTGGTCGCACACTGTATGCGCGCATACGGAAATATCTCCTCCCGCTTCGCCCCAGCCACAATCCCGCGTCTTCTTCTTTTGATCACATATTGTCACTGGCGATTCTCATAGGATGGACTCTTGCGATCATTCTTATGACGCTACGACCGCACTGGCTCCTCCTCGACATTCCTTCCAATCGCATCGCGAACTATATCGGCTACCCAGTGACACTACTTGCCGCATTTTTCTTCGTATGGCTTTTTTTCTCTTTCAGGAACAACTCTTCCGCGCGTCCATGGGATTCTCTCTCACAGCTCGGCGTCGGATTTCTCATACTTCTCTTTGCGTTTGTCGTAGCAAACGGCACAGCCGACAACGGCCAATCACTTGCCGCGATGCCAAAAACGAAAGAAGCGACGCAAACCTACGCGGTTTCGACGTACCTGGCAGCGACACTTTCGTCCGAAGATCGCATCGTGAAAGATCATAACTATATCGTCGCCGATGCATGGATGAAGGTATTTCTCCTGAAAGGATACAGCGATCCCCTCTCGCGCGGATTTTTTAAACGGTATGAAGACGTTCTCACACGCCGGGAACAATGTACGCTCCACATGATCACAACACCGCATGCGCCCGTCGCGCAACGCTGCTTCAATGACCTTGGCGTCACGACCGTCGTCGTCAATGCCAATTTTGACAGCGAACAATTCAATCATGCAAAGCAGTTTGCGCGCATCTATGCAAGTGATACGATTAACGTGTTCCTCCGCGATCCAAATAACTATGAATAG
>Ga0209542_10016411_pt1 | contig 12292 bp, 12 predicted proteins | sample RifCSPhighO2_01_FD_184028 | JGI IMG/M metagenome (GOLD analysis project Ga0209542, IMG submission 184028) | Soil microbial communities from Rifle, Colorado - Rifle CSP2_plank highO2_0.1 (SPAdes) (version 2) | ecosystem: Environmental > Terrestrial > Deep subsurface > Rock core/Sediment ...
TCGTGAGGCATTCGCACGTGAGCTCCAGAAACAAAACAAACCACGGGTGCGTGGTATGATGAAAAAGAAATTATTAGTTTAACTCAGGTGTTCGGATTCGGGGCTCCGTGTAGGACTACGCTTGTTCCACTTTTTTACAAGTGTTCGCAAGCGGCTCCGATCTTTTCGAGAAAGATGGATGACCCGTCCGTCCACCGCCTTCACCTTCCGTACGGGAAGATTGCTGTGAGGGACATACCCCCACGGCCGTTCAGTGCCAGTGCAAATCATGTAATGATTCACCGTGCTGAACCTGATGGCGGGGAAACCGGGGAATTGCACCGTCGCGTGACCGTAATCCGTGCTCATGTGGGGGCCTTTCGTTGAGGGTTGGGGTTTAGAAAATAAAATGCGCAGTTTGGAATTGCCGCTAGTGCTTCTGACCGGAAGCGTTCTAACAGCTATCCAATGATGGAAGGGAGATTCCCGAGTGTCACCTCGCTTAGTGCAAAGGTTTTTCCTTCTACCACTAATAGAGCTCTCATCCACCATGTTCTTTCCAGGAAGGTACTTCACGCGACAACGTGAGTTGGTCGTACCCCTCCTTTCGACTCATTGCGTGCCGTTGGGCAGTCAAAACTTAGTACTCTTCAAGCATAGCTTGATCGAGACCTCGTTGTGACCTTTACACAATAAGTGAAAGAACTCGGCCTGTTGATCCTTCAGATAATGTGGCCGCACTAGCGACCACATTCTGATACATCATTCAGGCCTTTCCATGCAATGGCGTCTGCGCACGCCTACACAAAAAATTGGACTGACATAATTTCAGATCAATTTTTTGTGTAGGCGGCTTTAATTTTTCATGTAAAGAACTAACTCAATGGATTCACAAAAATCTATGAACCCAATAAAGTGCTCATTCCGAAGAATGAGCGGTGTCTTTTGGTCAAAAGACACAAAACTGTAGTGCGATGATTTTCTTATAGTCGTTGGCGTAGAGAAAATCTGGTTGTCTCGTGTCAGTACCTCACAGAGGCTTACTTGGTTATGCAAGCTCACACCTCTCATGGAGTCTCCGGTGGGAGAAACGGACCGCTTGGGCCCGTCGTACAGCATTTGTCTTCGAGAGCCACGGGCTCGTCGTAAACAAATGTCAGCTGGCCATAATGGACTCTAGAAATCCATGCAGCTTGACGTCGGAATTGAGACTTCACCATTCGTTTTCGTGTGCGCGGATTTCGACTGTTCTACCCAACTCGGGAGAGAACAGGAATCGCTTACGCACATGGAACGATACCACTACCTCACGTGCTATGGGGTCGCGAACTCCCTGCACCACACTTAAATCCAATTTGTAGATTCATGTGCGGTACAAGGAGCAACTCAATATTTAAAGAACATTCTGTTTTCGACTCTTTTGAGCCATCATCAGTCGAGATACACATCTCGAGAACAGAGAAATGATTTGCATCATTCCAACAGTTTCCGCTCGTCAGGCGCCCTGGGGTTTCACCAGAGAATTATGGGAGTTAGAGACATCCATAGTCTGAGTTCCTGTCTAGGCCGCTTTCACGACTTCGACAGGAGGTGGGGTGGCTACCACCATTGGCGTGGGCCTGGAAATCGGTTTCGCTTGCGCGAATTTCTGGTCCCAGAAGGACCGTGCCGATTTCTGCTGCCGTTGCCGATCCCACACCGCTCGCAACTCACGCGACGGCACCACCTTCCCCTTCACGCCCTCAGGGGCTTGATCGAGGACCATCTCCCCACACGGCTTGTGAACTTTCACTGCCGCCTGCTGTCCCTCGATGTGGACGAGCCATTGGGCGCCGTGGGTTCCCGTCTTCTTGCACACTTCGCACACGACGAGGTTGTTGAGGTTGTTGTTGCCGGTGGTTGTTTGGTTAGTGTTTTTCATGGTGAACTGAATCCGACTATTCAGACTCACCTCACCATGAAAAACTTTATAAAGAACTTCTTACTCTACAGGTTCACTTCTTTAAAATGAACCTGATAAAGTGCTCGTTTTAGGTGTAAACGAGCGAAACCTGAGACGCAATGACATACGCTTGACGCATGTCGGGTGTTTCCAGCACCCATATATCAGGATGATTCCTCACATGATGTCCACTGGAATGGGCACATCAGAAGGTCGATCAAAGGTTGTCCGATTGTCGGAATTCCCTGGTGGTGTGAAGTTTCAAGCTTCACTCTCCCACCCCTTGATACTTTCGGGACGATCGGCTGGCACATGGCCACGGCCGTCTCCTTACCCTCTTTCTCTAAAACGACGGACGTTTGTCCTCGTTAAAAAAGAGCGGAACCAATGATGTCTTGTTTGACATTCCATTGATGTGCTTGGATACCTGCGTAGTATCTGCACTCCGTCTCGCCTCACTGGCAACAATGAGGCGCGGCATAGTGCAGATACGTTGTAAAGAACTGAAACTTTTTGAATTCATCTCTCGACAAGCTCGAGACGAACTCAATAGAGTGGAGAATCCGAGATTCTCCGTTGAGGTTAGATTTAAGCGGAGCCATGTGCATCCAGCTCTGCTTACATTTCCATTTGTATAGGTCTGGAAACCTTTCCTTTGTTGCAGTAGGGTCTGATGTATCTTTTCTGTTGCCGAGCTGATACCTATACTCTGCTTGCTGCATTACTGCAGTAGCATCACCGAACTAGTTTCCTAGTTCGAGCGCAACCATGCCAGCCACTCGGCGTGGGTCATGGTTGTGCCGTCGCTCATGACGTGCATCTTACTGAAACCAGAAACTAGCTTCAGTAAGATGCATGCCATAAGTGCTATCGACAACTGCCGCGGTCAACCACTTTCTCCGCCCCTCGATAATTTCTAGGAGGTAAGCAATAGAGAAAGTGCGTTGAGTGCGGAAGTCGTCGTCTCAGAGAGTACTTCACTATTCAAAGATCACTATGTCAACAGTATAGCAGGTTATATTTTTTTGTCAAGTATTTATGACACTTTAAACCTGAGTTAGTAAAAATAGTGGCTTAAAACAAGGATGTTTATCATACAACAATGTTATTTAAATATATCAGAAATAGAGTAAACATAGACAAAAAAATTAAATATTTTTTAATAAAAAATTTCTGTCAAAACAAAAAAACAATAAAAATGGCTTAAAATCGTTGGTTTATCTATAAATATGGCTATAAATAAGGATCAGTAATGAAATAGTGGCAATAAAACTTGACATTTATGTTCAAAACTGCTAAACTTGTTGATGGAATGGGTGGTGGGTCTATCAAAACCCTTAAAAGAGTGCCACTCTAGCTCCCTAACAAAGGAGGATGCAATGAGCGACTAGAATGCGAGTAAGTATCGTCTTCTGGTGGACCTCATTGGCACCGGAAGACGATATTGAAATCGTTCAGTCGGATTCCTCCAGTAAAAAATGGGAGATCGTCATAGAAAACTCCAGAAAGGAGTGGAAAGTATGTGCGACTAAAAAGTTCGATTCGTAAAGCAAACAGATGCTTGCAACGCAAACGCAAAATCGGGTTCCGTTGGTAGGTGACAAACTTCGGGAAAAGTAAGTTAAAGGTAATCCTCTAGGATAAACATTCAGAGTATTACGTTATGGAAGCTGTTGCTTCCCGATAGCGCCCCTTGAAAGTCCGAGCAACTTACCATCTGGTAATTGCTCACGAAAGAGTCAGATCACAGCCCAGTCGTTCTTACGACTGGGCTTTCTTCAATTCATCAAACCCTACGTTGAAGATGCTTCTAAATGTTTCCGCGAACTCTTTGCTCTTTATGAAAATTCCCGATAGTTTTTTCCCCAGGATCGCTATTTTTATTCGGTCGTCGCAAATCGATATGTCACATAAAATAGGGTATTTGCTTTCATCGATCTTTATTCTTTCGCCGTCTGCCGTGCTCGAAATGTCCCCATTTTTAAAGGTATAAAGGACTTTTGATTTTATATTTTTTCCCAAACGCATAGCTCGGTATTTATCTTTTTCTTGTTTGGTGAATATCTCATCAACTAAATCTTTCGAATAGACCAGGTAGCTTATAGCGTTTTCATTTTGCCCCATAAAAAATTCCTCATGGAGGCTGACAAGACCGTCTCTCCCTTCGTAATACTTAACAATCGGTTTTTCTCCACTCTGTCGCTGAACGCTTTTGATTTGAGGAATGAAATCCTTTAGTTTTTTTGACTGCTCTTCGAGCATTATCTTCCTTTGCTCAACATACGTCTCGATTCGTTCCGGTGGTTCCGCCTGATAATGGGTCTTCTTCCCTACTGTTGTTTCACTCACAAGACCCTTTTTTGCAAGCGATTCGAGGATCACGTAAGTAGTGGAACGATTGAGCTTTGTTTTTTTAGAGAGGTCGAGTACAGAGCTATTATCCACCGCAAGTAGCGCAAGGTAAATGATAGCCTCCTTCTCACTGAGTCCAATGTCCTGGAGATACTTTTCAAGCATAACAAAAGTATACTCTGCTTTAAACAAAAATGTAAACGTCCTTTATAAAGGACAAACTGGATCCCTTACAGGGACTGTACACCTTTCGCTTTCTTCGGAAAGAATGCTCAAGGTCTTGCGAAACTCCATGCATTCGCTTCTCACCCGTTTTCACGGGGATGACAGAAATTATGGTCGTTCGCACTTCCTATTTTCTGTCACTTATCCACACCCATGTCCTTTACATGTCTTTTATATGCGCTACAATATCTATTAGACGTCCAACATTCATTCCGTAAAGTTTCCATGTTCACCGAGGAGAACAAGCTAACTTCACTCAATGTATAAAGGACACATAGTTCTTTAAACAATCTGTTCTTTGCGCTGGTAGCCTCTCTTTTTTGGGATGACGCTCGACGTAGCGTCTGTGGATACACGAATCCTCAATCATTATTACTTTTTTGACTTTTTGATTCAGTGTTGAAATAGAACATCGGAAGATCGGAGTCCCATTTTAAAACCGCCTTCGTTTACACTCTTAACCTCTGTAAACTGGCGGTTTTTGTTTGGTTATAACAAACAAAATAGCTCCGTCTGCTTTGTTGCCGACTCCGGTTGCTCCCGCAATGTATATTTAATACATTTTGGTTGCAATCCTCGTCGGCGCCTCGCATCCAGAACTATTTTCTTTGTTCTAAACTTTCGACTTTTAACTTTGCACTTTAAACTTATTTAACCCCGTGTTTCTTTCGTATTTCCCCAAGCTCCGCCTCGTCTTTTGCTTCTTTAGTCTCTTTCCCCTTTTCACCAAGAGCTTTCAATTCTTTTTCGGGGAGTAAGGCCAATTCAACTGCCCTTTTTTGTAAGTATTCTTTAGTATTTTTTGTTGGATCTTCGAGTACATCCTCAAGAAGAGCATGTAGTATCTGCCCAATTTTTGGCCCTGGAGTTAATTTAACTTCGCTAATAAGCTCATTCCCGTCGATCTTTAGCATTCCAACTGAAATTGGGTCACGAAGCGCTTCTTCGATCATGGATTTGTATTTTCTGAGGCGATACGGGTTCTCTTTTGGTCTGCCGGTCCCTACCCTGTCGCATATTCGGAGATTCATGAGGTCCCAAATGTTTTCTTTACCTACATTAACCACCATTCTACGCACAGCTGAGAGTGTGATTTGTTCAGTATCTGTAAAAAACATATGCCAACGCACCATTATAGTTACTTTCGCAATAATTTCCTTTGAATATCGCAGATTCTCAAGAATTTTTTTAGTTACACGCGCCCCCACGACGTCATGACCATAAAAAGTCCACTCCTTCTTGTCCTCTGCCCATCGTCTAGTCTCAGGTTTTGAAATATCATGGAAGAGTGCAGCCAAGCGTATATCAAGTGGCCATTTTTTGTCTGCCGCATGCTGAAGACTGCGGAGGAGATGCTCAAATACATCGTATGAATGGGCCTGGTTCTGCTCCACACCTACAGCTTTGGTGATTTCCTGCGCAATGAAGCGCAAAACTCCTAATTTATGCGCCACTACAAGGGCTTCCATAGGGTTATCTGACAGTAAAATCCTTGAAAATTCGTCACGTATGCGCTCCTTGGCGATATGTTGCAAGAGATGTGCATTGGCGGCAATAGCATCCGCCGTTTCTTTTTCAATCGCGAACCCTAGCTCGGCATGAAGTCTGATGGCGCGAAGCATACGAAGGGCATCTTCACTAAATCGCTCCTCGGGCTTCCCTACTGTCTTGATAATTTTCCTATTTAAATCCTCAATACCGCTGTATACATCAATCACTTCCTCCTGATTTTTTGCCACAACACGGAGCGCTATAGCGTTAATCGTGAAATCTCTCCGCTTCAAGTCATCTTCTAGGTTTTTACTCCAGGTCACACTGTCGGGTCGGCGCTTGTCTGAATAACCTGTCTCAAGCCGATACGGGGTCACCTCGACAATTTTTAATGTCTCGTCGGTAGTTCCTTCGTTCACCACCCCGACAGTGCCGTAATTGTTCTCGTAGAAGGTTTTAGGGAATAATTTCACAATCTCCTCGGGCGTAGCGTTCGTAGTAACATCCCAATCCTTTGGTTTCCTGCCTAGGATGAGATCTCTCGTACAACCGCCAATCAAATACGCTTCAAATCCCCCTTTGGTGAGTGTTTCGGTTACATGTGAAACCTCGTCAGGGATTTTAGCGTGGAGTGTTTTGCTCATGTGCATAATTCTAGTACACTTTTGAGTTTTTGCGAACTTAGAGTATGATAAAAAACTAACGCACCCGTGGTGAAATGGATATCATACCGGTCTTCGGAACCGTTGTTGGGGGTTCGAGTCCCTCCGGGTGCACAAGTGTAAGGGCCTTTTGGGACCCTTACACTTGTGCACCCGAGTAAATGCTTTTAAGCATTTACGTGAGGGACTCGAAAAGGCTGAATATATCGCACGCAGCGAAGCGAGTACGATATGAAGCCTGTACTGAAGCCGTAGGCTTCGAGTCCCTCCGTTGTCACGCGCCGTAGGCGAGAGTCCCTTCATTGAACTCTTGGCGTAGCAAAGAGTTCCCTGTGGTCCCCTCGGTTACCCTCCCCTTGGTGCAATTCAGATTCATTGATAGAATATTCAAAGTTTTAATATGCGGGTATGGTTTAGTGGTAGAACACGTCCTTGCCAAGGACGAGATTCGGGTTCGATTCCCGGTACCCGCACAGACGAACAAAGTGAGTTTTATTGTGCGGGTAAGAAAGCGCTAGGGAGCGCTTTCGTCCGGGAATCGAAGCCCGATTGAGCATTTTTGAGGCTTTTGCGATAAAAATGCCAATTGGGATACTGAAACTGTAAGTTTCGATTTCCCGGTAGCGATTTAGAACCGCCAATCACGCGGCGTAGCCGAGATTTCCCGGTATCCTTGGTGTTAAAGCCGTAGGCTTCGATTCCCCTACTTTATCCCCGCCTCGCCCGAGCTATGCCGAGAAACCTCTGGATTCCAATGTCTTTTATCACCGATTCCGGTAAGAAATCCTTAAAACTGTGGATAACTATGGGGACAGTGTTCATAAAGGACAGATAATATGGCTCAAACACGTAAAAGACGTGTCCTAGAAGATTTCACGTGAAACACTATTAAAAACGTTATTCATGAAACAAGACGAGAAAATAAGGCTAACAATAGAGGCTTACGATAAAGATCCTCAATTCTTTGCGGAGAAATTTAAGGGTATTGGGGCAAGAAAAGCTGATATTGATAGAGCTTTTGACCTTAATGCATCAAAAAACAATGCTGTCTTAGAATTAGGTTGTGGAAATGGGCGAGATGCTGAATATATACTAACTAAAACAGATCAGTACATAGGGGTTGACGCTTCGTCTGGTCTTCTGGATATTGCCAAGAAAAGCCTTCCGAACGCAGATTTTAGATGTGAGGATATGGAAAAAGTTGATTTTTCCCCTAACTCATTCGGCGTGATCTTCGCTTTTGCGTCATTCCTGCACCTTCCTAAAGAATCACTTGGTGTAATGATAGAAAAATGCCGCCAATGGCTAGTGGAGGGGGGAGTGCTGTATGTTTCAGTTAAGCATACGAATAATTATGAAGAAAAGATGATAGATGATGAGGTAGCTCCGCGATATTTCTATTACTATTCTGCCGATGATATCAAAGAGCTGGCTAGAGACTTCAGTGTTTCATATGAAACACTTATCAAGAAAGGGAAAACTGTGTGGTTTGAGATAGCTTTAAAAAAGGTTTCGCATGAAACAAGTAACCGAAAAGCGTAGGATAGGGGATATTGGAGAAGAAATAGCGTGCAGGTTTCTTATGAAACGTGGGTTTTCGATAGTTTGCCGTAATTATCTTCGAAAATGGGGAGAATTAGATATAGTGGGGAAGAGGGATAAGAAAATCCACTTCTTTGAAGTTAAAACAGTCTCTGGAAACATAGATACTCAAGTTTCACATGTAACTAATGGTTATCGAGCGGAAGATAATATGCATCCATGGAAGCTAAAGAGACTTTCGAGGATTATTCAGACCTACTTACTTGATGAGATGAGAGAAAAGGAAGATCCAGATTGGCAATTTGACGTCATTACAGTGATTTGGGATGAACATAGACGGGCGGGAAGGGTGGAGATATTGGAAGATGTGACGCTGTAAATACAATAAAGGACACTCTTTTTATAAATGTCTTTTAGGGAGAGCTGAAAGGGATTCTCGACTACGCCGCGTGGCTTTCTGGTTTTCTCGAATTAAGAAATTCTCGAAAACATAGAAAGACCTTTCGAATCCCGGACGAAATGTGTTCAAACACATTTCTCGCCCCGACAAGCAAAAGCACCCTTTCGGGTGCTGCTTGTCGGGGCGCCGGGATTCGAACCCGGAGTCGCATGATCCCAAGTCATGAATGTTAGCCGTTACACCACGCCCCGTATTTTCAACTTTCAAATCTTAACACGAGGCCCTAAAAACACCAATGTACTGGAGAGTTTTATCTAATTTAGTATATTGTTGAATATGACCAAAAAATTCACTCGAACAATTGAAGATTTTGTGTGTGAGAAATGCGGAACACAGGTTTCCGGCAATGGATATACCAATCACTGTCCAAAATGTCTCTGGAGCAAGCATGTTGATGTGAATCCTGGAGATCGAAAAGGGGAGTGTGGAGGACTCATGGAACCGTTCTCAGTTTCCAAAAAAGAAGGGGAGTACGTGCTACAGCATCGTTGTGGTATTTGCGGCTTTGAACGAAAAAATAGATTACTGAAGGAAGATAATTTTGATGCGGTACTCAGCTTGGGAAAAACGATATGACTTTTTCTTTCACCAACATACACTAATCTGCGCGGTCGCGCAGATTAGTGTATGTTGGTGTTTATAACTTTTGTTGCTATTCATAGTGTGAAGTATATAATTTAGGAGTTAATGTTGATTAACTTCCTCGGTAATCAAAGTTAACGTGAACCCTACGGTTCTCATTATCAGTAATTTTTTAGCCACGGGGCAGACAAAAATTATGGATCCAAAAACATGTGCAGCGTGCGGAAAGACTCCGTGCGAATGCAAAACTGAGGAATAGACAACAGTCTAAAATTAAAAACTCTCTGCGTAATTGCCGAGAGTTTTTAATTTTGGTAGTATGTGCAAAGTTATCCACGGCAGTTCTTTGAACGGTAGTTGTATACTTGGTATGATTACATACGGTGGTACAGTAATCATGATCAAAACAAGCCTTAAAAATAAAGCGCTTTCTCTCCGTAAAGAAGGATATTCATATTCTTTTATTGTTGAGCAGGTGAGAATTTCAAAAAGTACCTTAAGTTACTGGCTTGCTAGCTTACCCTACAAGCCTAATGAAATGATGCTTGCTAAGATGAAGAAAGCGAGGATAGCCTCAGGTTTGGCAAAATCGAAGATCCGCTTAGAATCTGTTTCTGAAGCTAAGAAACAAGCAAAAGCCGAAATCGGTCAATTGTCAGAGAGGGATCTCTTTATGCTAGGGATAGGTTTGTATTTAGGGGAAGGCTCAAAGAATAACAATCAGATACGTATTATTAATTCCGATCCGAAGATAATTCGATTAGCGATCCGGTGGTTTAGAGAAGTTTGCAGGCTTAAGAATGAAAATTTCAGAATCAGAATTCATATTTATCCTGATTGTAGCCCGAATGAGTGTAGAAAGTTTTGGTCCAAAGAAACAGGTATTTCCGAGTCTTCATTTTATGAATGTTATACTGATAGGCGAGTGAATAAAAAGATAGTTTCGGGAAAATTACCCTACGGGACGGCACATCTTACGGTGAAGAGTAACGGTAAAAAAGAGTTCGGAGTGTTTCTTTCGAGGAAGATAATGGGTTGGATAGAGGAAGTCTTGAAATAAAGAAATTGCGGGATTAGTTAAATGGTATAACTGCGCTTTTCCAAAGCGCGGTCGGGAGTTCGATTCTCCCATCCCGCACAAAAAAACCGCGCAAAATTTTTAGTTTTGCGCGGTACCGAAACCTTATGGTCTGCCTCTAGTAGGCTTAACTACGTCAATCAGCTTCAGAAGCTGGTCCACCATCTCGATTTTATCGCCTCGAAATTCGATGTTACAGCCGACTTCCAACAAGACTTTGTTATTTCGAGAGCTGTTTGAATTCGCAATGATGTGTCCACTATATCCAGCCTCCCTGATTCTCTTTACAAGTGGCATAGTGTCCGGTTCTTGGCTATGGACGCAGGCATCCATCACGATCGCGTCCACATCGGTATTTTCACTAAACAGGCGCCAAGCATCAGTCAAACCTCTTGCAAGAAGCATTCGCACCGTGCCCTCAAGGTCTTCCAGATCGCTTATGTATCGAGAATAATAGGCGTAGGAATCTTCCACAATAAGAACTTTTTTCATATGCTTTTTCTACCAATTTTTGAAGTGCTTCACGTACAGTTCGAGTGGAAGGGCCTTTACCCAACCGCAGATACGGCACCGGGCAATTCTCCCAAGCATGTTTTCATCCTTGAAGAATTGTGCAACAGGCACAAGTGAGTCAATCATTCCGGCGCTATCTTTGCTCCCCTCCTCGCCTTTCCCTCCCATCTCGCATGGACCGCCGGTTTCGAGAAAATAAGTGATTCCTCGAAGATACAGGTCCGCTTCCTCTGAACCGATTTGCTTAGCTTTTGCGAGGGCCGTAAGGGAAGCAATGCCCTTTTTAAGAACTAGACGGAGAATGATGTCGAAAGGCTCAAGTTCTGGGATATCATTCATCAGATGCCAGATTGTATTGACTACAGAATCGAAATCCTCCTTCGTCCAAGGGTCCTTGCTTTCAAGCATCTTTTCGCCTTCCGTTTCGAGCCACCGCATGCGTTCGCGCAGATACTTAAAGTAGGCAAAGACGATTCGCGTATCGGTGCAACCTCGTGACCATTTCTGTACCTCGGTGCTTCCGAAGTTTGGGATCTCAACCGCAGTATCGGCAGTTTTCATGTTTTCATTTTCCTCTGGTTTTTTGTTTTCAACGAACTGAACTCTACGGAATAGCGACATTGTGTCGTTATCCTGATAAAGTCGAGGATTCTGTGTGAGAATCCTCGAGTTGTGATGTTTCTATACTTGTTAGCTTTGGAGCAAAAGCTAGGTCTCCAGTATTGACTCAACGTACACGAACCCATCTTGTAGATCGTAGTCTTCATGGGAATTTTTGACCGTGGAAACTTTTTCGGATTCCACACAGAGAAGCGTAGAGTACGCTTTACCAAGTAAATGGTGCATAACCACGATTCTTTTCAGCCCCATAGCGTTCATATCGGCATCAGTGATCTTGTCGCGGATAAGTAAGGCTAGTTCGGCAGTTGGTTTGTCCAACTCACGTATCTGAGTGCCCTGACAATCAATACTCATCTCATGACGCTCTCCTTTTTCGAACAACTCTCCCTTAAGGATCTGAATCTTGTAGATTACATTGTTTGTCGGTTTAAATGCCGGAGTAGAATCAAAAAGATGATGTGTAGAATTAATAAGAGTCTTGGCACTTTCGTCCACTGAGTAGCCTTTTTTCTCGAGATGCGCGGGCCATTGCTCTGCCGTTATGTCACAGCTTCGAAGGGTGAGGTGGATAACACCATCTTTTTCAAGCCATGATTTCCTTGCCTTCGATAACACGAGTTCATCCGAGAGAAAAAGTCTTGCTCCGTCGATACCACCGAGTTTGTCTATGATTTCTTCCATTGTATCCCAATCCATGCCTCCATATTTCATAGTTGTCCTTTCCTGTTAGTTTATTGTTTACGAACTGGAGATATACCTTTGAATCCGAACACCTGTAAAATGAATTTATGAAGGAATTTGTGCATTTGAATTTGTATGAGCGACAGCGGATCGAAAAATATTTG
>Ga0209542_10016413_pt1 | contig 12291 bp, 17 predicted proteins | sample RifCSPhighO2_01_FD_184028 | JGI IMG/M metagenome (GOLD analysis project Ga0209542, IMG submission 184028) | Soil microbial communities from Rifle, Colorado - Rifle CSP2_plank highO2_0.1 (SPAdes) (version 2) | ecosystem: Environmental > Terrestrial > Deep subsurface > Rock core/Sediment ...
TTTTCTCCCGTTAATCCCATTCTTGGAATAGTATCAGAACGCCGGGTGATCCTTTTTGAGCTTTTTGATATCCCCGCTGAAGACGAGCTTCATCTCCTTCGCCTTTTCTTTGGCACCTTTTTCCACCACATCCTTGCCGTGCCAGCGGCTCTTGCGCGGCACGACTTCGTGCGAGAGCTCTTCAAATACGATCTGGCAAAAACGCTCGCCTGGGTGAAGCTGGATGACCTGCGAGCGAGTGTTGTTGCGAATGGGAAGTGTGAGCGGGCCTTCGTAGCCGCTGTCTATGATGCCGGTGAGATCCACCGAAAGCCCTTTGCGATTCACCGACGAGCGCGGATACAAAATCGCCATTAGGTCGTTGGGCACCTTTATTGTCTCGAATGTCGAAACCAGCACATATTCCTCGGGCAAAAGATCGAACGATTGTCCTTGCTCAAGTTCGATCACATCAAAATATTCCGGCCCATGATCGCGCAGCGGATCTATAGCGAGCGCTTCGCGGCCGCAATCAGTCATCCGCCAGACCTTGGGTATCAAAAAGGTAAACCCGAGCCGCAAGTCCACCGCATGTGTTTGCAACTGGAACATGTCGAGTCCGGGCAAAAAAGCAATACTCCCGCTCTTCACCCGCTCCAATATCTCCTGCTTGGTCAACACTGCCATATTATTTAAACAATGATAAAATCTCTCGATCAAACGTGATAATTTGCGCGCCGCGCTGTTTTGCAAGAGCAATGAGCGATGCATCCGTAAAAGAAATCTTCCGCTTTAAAGCGATAAACATCTTAATGTCAGTTTGGATATCGGGCGGGGGAATAATAATTCGCTCTGCAACAGCTACATCCGCGAGAAAAGAGTATGCGATATCGGTCCCACATGTATATGTCAGCACCGTTGCTGTTTCTTGAATTACATAAGGATGGAGAATGATCGTTTTGCCAACAAGATCGGAGGCGATCCGTCGCGCCTCCTGATGCTGCGAGTCAATATCGCGATAAAAAGCGACTAAAAAAGAGGAGTCAACTATGAATTCATCAAGCTCCATATACGATCTCATCTATTTTTTTAGAGAGATCGGGATCACCACCACGCTTGCCCTTAACAATGTGCCGTCTGGCAAGCTCAAAAAACGTCTTACCGCTTTTTTTTCCCTTCTTGCGGGCAAAGGAAATTATGTACTTTTTTGTTTCTTCGGTCATAAAGCCATAGTATCCAACTCAAGGCCAAATGCAACATGAAGACGCGCCGGCCAAAAGCAATGCTCCCCCGCTTCACCCCCCTAATATCTCCTGCTTGGTCAAAACCGACATACGGAAATACGACCACGTAATTATTATGCTTCCTTGCCCAAGAATTTAGCTAAAACTGGACGCACCTCACGATTATATACATCTTCGGGATATTTCTCATTCTCCCGAACGGCAGTCTCATAAACGGCGTCGATATGTTCTATATTGGCTCGATCCCGTTTCCTAAGAGCCCACGCTAATCGCCCATAAACATCCTTCGCGTCCTCAGCGTTTAATGTTTTATCATCAAGTACCTCTAGCCCATTGGTCGGATCATTTATAGCTTTTACAGCAACACCTCTGACAGTCCCTTCGATCGAACGTGGGCCTTGTTCGCCATCCTCAATAGGGGAAGAACTCAATTTTACAACGTCTTCGGGCGGAATACCGATAAAGGGCGTATCCTCCTCTATCGTCTCCCTTCGCGAACGCTCTAAAGAATCGTATTTACCCTTGCTATATGATCCAGATTCCATTGCCATAAGCTATTGTCTATTATTTAATATCAACCATTGTACACCAACTCTAAAGTACTATCTGTAAGCCTCCAATTGCCGGAAGAGGCTGGTATTGGGCCATGATGGGGCCGGCGATTTCTTCCACCAATTTGATGTCTTTTTTCTCCGCCCTATCGAACGTGTTTTTGGGGAGCACGACTTTGATGGGCTTGTGGTTATTCGTTCGCTTCAGCATTTCTTCTACCGCCTCATACTGATTATCGTACACATGCGCATTCGAGATGGAGTGGCTGTAGACGCCGACGCCGACGCCGAGCTTTTGCGCGAGGATGCACTGTAGGAGCGCGAAGCCAGCGACGTCGGCTGGAAAGCCGAGCACCATGTCGTTGCTTCTCACCATGTTGTGCAAATGCAGCCGCCCGCCAATGATGTTGATGGTGAATGTGTACGGGCACGGGACGTTGGCCTTCTTGGTGCCGCCAAGGCCGTCGGAAGCCGGGTCCCACGTGACGATGACACCATGGCGCGAGGTCGGGTCTTTTTTCAGAAGCTTCAAGAGAGCGCCCAGCTGGTCGCGGCCGAAGTGTTTGCGCCAGCGGTATCCGTAGGCCACCGTAACGGTATCCGCAGGATTGGTAAATGCGTCCCAAATTTTCGTAAAATCGCGGAGGAAATCCGCGGGCTTCCTCGCACCAGAGATACACCATATCTGCTCCGCGACGAACATTTTGATGGGAATTTTACGCAGTGTAAGGATAGGGAATCCCTCCTTTTCGATATCAATACTAAAATGCATCCCGGGCACGGCACACACCTCATGCCCCGTCCGCGCATTCTTCTCTCGCACGCCCTCTTCCACGATCCGTCGCAGCATGTCTTGGTACAGAGAGTCGAACTTAGTCATGAGTGATATATTGTCATGCATGAAGAAAATTGACTACCCCTACCTTCCCAAGGGCCGCACCATCCTCTACGTGCCCGAAGACAATCCGTACATGCGGATAGCGCGCGAATACGCGATTACCAACTCGCTCGATGAGGCAGTAAAAACGGGTAGTGTGATAGTGAAAGGCAGCATGATAGTCGGCCAAGGAGCCAACGGCAGCGATTATCACAAAACTCACCAGTGCGAACGTGTTCGCCTAAAAATTCCGACTGGCGAGAAGTATGAACTGTGCGAGGGCTGCCACCCCAAAAATCACAGCGAACCAAGCGCCATAGAAGACGCGCAAAGCCGTGGTTTCGATACCGAGGGAGCCGACCTCTACCTCTGGGGCCACTGGTGGGCCTGCGAGCCGTGCTGGAAAGCCATGATCAAAGCGGGCATTGCCAACGTATGCCTGATGGAAGACAGCGAACGGCTATTTAACAAAGCGCATCCGAAGAATGTAATAGGCAAGCAGTTTGCATAGATCGCACTGCTTATTGACTATTCATTTCGATCCTCTATACTGACTGTACAAATGGCTTCGGCCCGGCCCCCGCAAGGGGGAGAAAGGAAGCGGAGAGCCGTCAGAGCATGTCTTTGACGGCTTTTCGCACACGCCGAAATGTATCCTTATCAATGGTCACGATGTGCTGATCGAGACGCCGCGTATCAACGAGGCGAAGTTGCGAAATGATCGCCGCCGCTTTTCTGCCGCCGACGTCTCCCACCGGTACATGATACTTGTTTTGCTTCGTTGAAGTCGTGAGCGGAATCACCAGACATACGCGACGACTGAATCCTTTGAATATGAGAACGGGTCTTGAAAATGCTTTGCCGGTTCCATCTTGTTCAAAACCTACGTTAACCCCGAGCCGACACCAGCGAACTTCGCGTTCGTAATACAAGGGCAGGTAGTCCTCGTGGGCATTGGTTCGCTTCTTCTCTTCATTCCACACGTCGAAATCTTTTTCCATAACGCTTCGTGCATTGTATCTCATCAAAAACTGGTGGGCATGCGAGCCATGTTGGGACGCGATGATAGCGGCTGGTATCAAAAATGTCTTTTTGATGGGGGAGCGAACGACTCTTCAACAGAGCGCATCCAGAAAATGTCATTGGCAAGCAATTCGCCTGATGTGTAACCCTTAAGGTTGAACCTTAAGGGGTATGAAAAAGTAAGCTACGACGTAGTACAATCCGACCATGGCTAAGGGAGTCGTGATCAAAATTGATGGAATCGATGGTTGTGGTAAGGGTACCCTGGTTGAAAATCTTCACACCCACTATAATTCCAAACTTCGAGTGGTCACCACCCGAGAATTCGGCAATGATCAGGACGCTAATGTGTCGACTCAAGCTCGGTCGGGAACCGTCTCACGAATGCTTTGCGAAATAGCGCTCAATCCCCGTCTCGAATTCGATCCTATTGAAAAGTCGATGATGTTAACAGTGGTCGAACGCAGGCAAAACCGTCTTGTGCTTCCGAATTTACGCGAACAATATGATCTTATTCTATCCGATCGCTCAAGTCTCTCGAGAGCGTACGAATCGGAACTGGGCGATCCCTACCAAAAACTCTTCGAATGGGCGGTAGAACCTTTGCTCGAGGAAGACATGGTCTTGTGGATCGATGTCGATCCCAAAGTTGCTTTTAGCAGAACCGTTCACAACACGGAATTTGTACTGGAACACTATGAAGCAGACGCCAACGAAATCCGAGGATTTGCATACCAAGTAGAAGTAAGCCGAGCGTACAAAATGTTATCTAGTCAAAAGAACAATATTATTCGCATTGATGGTAATGTCGATGTCGAAAACCTGACTCGCGAAGCCATAGAGCACATTGATACGATCCTTACTTCTATATGACTCGTGGCATGATCATAGATGTTGAAGGCGCGGATGGGAGTGGTAAGACCGAGCAGACGAAGCGGCTTTTTGAACGATTGAAGAAAGAGGGGCATGCGGCGAGCTATTTTGATTTTCCGCAATACGAAGGCTCACGCATCGGCAAGCTCATCGGGGAACTCTTGGCTGGCAAACACGGCGATTTTATGAGTATGCCCGCATATGTCTCAGCACTTCCCTACGCGATTGACCGCGGGAGCGCACGAGAGAAATTGCTCGCTGCGCTCGAGCGAGGCGACATATTGGTCTCCAATCGTTATACGCCCTCGAACCTCGCGCACCAGAGCGCCAAGCTCCCGCGCGATGAGCAGCCGGCGCTAGTGGAATTTATCGAAGGCATCGAATACGAGGATCTCGCGCTCCCCCGCCCCGATCTCGTCTTCTACCTTTCGGTCCCTACCGACATCGCATCGGAGCTCATCGGCAGAAAAGAGAAACGAGAATATCTCGGCGGGGAAACGCGCGATCTCGCCGAGCGCAACATCGCCCACCAAGATCGCACGCGCGCAGCATACCTGCGGCTCGCCGAGGAAAAAGGATGGCACGTGATTGAGTGCGCGCCTGGGGGAACGCTCCGAAGTTTGGAAGATGTGCACGAAGAGATTTGGGGTATTGTTATACAATATCTAACCAGCGGAGCGTCATTGCGAATGAAGTGAAGCAATCCAGTCTGGATCGCCGCGCTTCGCTCGCGATGACAAGAAAAATTATGGACTTCAACGAGTATCAAAAATTGGCATCAGCGACAGCGGATTTTACTGGCCGCTCCCCTGAATACAAAATCATGTACTCATGCATGGGGCTGGCGGGAGAAACTGGTGAGGTTATCGAGAAGGTTAAAAAAGTAATGCGCAACAACAACGGAGCCATGTCGGAAGCAGAGCGCGAGGCCATAAAGCAAGAAATCGGTGACGTTCTCTGGTATCTCTCTCAAGTAGCACGCTTCTGCGACATTGCCTTCGACGATGCGGCAAAAGCGAATGTCGAAAAGTTGGCAGATCGCCGCGCGCGTGGTGTGATAAGAAGCGAGGGTGACAAGCGTTAGCAGATGGTATTATGAGTGTCTAAAAGCGTGCGGCTCTTTTTTATTTATTATAACCATTTTTATATATGGCGGAATTGTACCCATTCATAAAAAAGCAAGATAAAGAGGTTTACGAAGCCCTCCAAGGTGAAGAAAAAAGACAAAAAGAAGGCATCGAGCTGATTCCTTCCGAAAACTATGTATCCAAGGCCGTCCGCGAGGCCAACGCATCAAACCTCACCAACAAATATTCCGAAGGTTACCCGGGCAAGCGCTACTACGGCGGCCAGCAATATACGGACATTGTGGAAAATATCGCCCGTGAGAGGGCCAAGCAGCTTTTCGATTGCAAATTCGCCAACGTGCAGCCGCATGCCGGCGCGCCCGCCAACGTCGCGATGTACTTCGCGCTCCTCGAGCCAGGCGATACCGTGCTCGGCATGGATCTCTCGCACGGCGGACACCTTACGCACGGGCACCCCGTCACCTACCTCACCAAAATCTTCAAATTTGTCCGCTACAAGATGAAAAATGTCGACACTGGCGAGATGGATTACGACGAAATGCGCGCAGTGGCAAAAAAAGAGAAGCCGAAAATAATACTGGCGGGCTATTCTGCCTACCCGCGCGAGCTCGATTACGCGAAATTCGTGGATATCGCCAAAGAAGTCGGTGCCATCACCGTGATGGACGCGGCGCATATCGCAGGCCTCATCGCCGGCAAGGCATGCAAGAATCCCTTCGACTGCGGCTTCGACATCATCACGACGACCACGCACAAGACCCTGCGCGGCCCGCGCGGCGGCATGATCCTGACAAAAGACAACGAGGACATCGCCAAGAAAATTGACAAATCGGTCTTCCCCGGCTTTCAGGGCGGCCCCATCATGAATACGATTGCGGCGAAGGCGGTCGCCTTTGGCGAGGATCTCAAACCTTCGTTCAAAAAATATGCAGCGCAAATCCTCAAGAACGCAAAGGCGATGGAAGAGGTCTTCCACAACAACGACATCCGCATGATCACCGGCGGCACGAGCAACCATCTCATTCTCGCCGATGTTTTTGGCAGCCTCGGCATCCCCGGCCAAGAGGCCGAAGACGTGCTCGACGAAGTCGGCATCACGCTCAACAAAAATTCTATCGCCGATGATACGAGGAAGCCAATGGACCCTTCCGGCATCCGCTTCGGCACGCCGGCTGTCACGACCCGCGGATTTAAAGAAAAGGAATGCAGGCGCGTCGCGGAACTTATGATCGAGGCAATGAAAAACAAGGGCGACCACAAGAAAAAAAAGGCGATCCACAACGAAATCAAAACTCTCTGCAAGAAATTCCCGATCCCGGATTCGTTCGTTTGAACGAGAGCGAGATGATGTTAACCTGACTGAGGACGGGGGTCACCGAAAGGAGGTGATCCGATGTCGGCCGCGCTCCCCCGTACCAAGCGCGGCCGACTTCCTGTTTCCTGTTATAATCCCCCGACATGCCCCACATCGATCTCCCGCTTCTCGTCCAATCGCTCGGCTATCCCGGCATCACTCTCGCAATTTTTTTGGAAAGCGGCATCCCGGTAGGTTTTTTTCTTCCCGGCGCTTCGATGCTCTTTACGGCGGGACTCCTCGCGAGCCAGGGATTTTTTAATCCGTGGATACTGATTCCGCTCATCACGATAGCCGCTATCCTCGGCGACAACACGGGCTATTGGATCGGCCGTAAGCTCGGCGTGCGGCTTTTTCTGCGTCCCGATTCGCGATTCTTTAAGCACAGCCATCTCGAGCGGGCGAAACGCTTTTATGATGCGTACGGCACCCGCGCGATTCTCTTTGGCCGTTTCGTGCCTATCGTGCGCACCTTTGCGCCCATCGTCGCGGGTATTGTGGCGATGAATTACCGCGCGTTCATCATGTACAACATCATGGGGGCCTTGGGCTGGGCGGCCGGCATCACTTTTTTGGGATACTGGCTCGGCGCCAAAATACCGGCTATTGGCGAATATCTGACACCGATAATCCTCGGAATCATCGTCGTATCGTGCGTACCGCTCGCATGGGACTTCTTCAAAAGGAAACGAGAGGATTGAAGACTATGACACTGTAATTCGCGATCGCGAACACGACTGTCATCTGTCATCGTAGGAAATGCGGCCGCATAAGCCACGATGACATTTAGCGCAACTGTTTGAGGCGCGCCATGCCGCCCCAGAGGCCGCCCACATCGCCTAAGCTCGAATGCACGATTTCGGGAATTTTCGGGAACGCTTTCATAATCTCCGAGAGATGCGCTCGTACCCGCTCGACCGAAATGCCAATCTCATTGAACATCGAACCCCCGAGGATCACACGATCGGGCGTCCAGTGGAGGATGGAGTTATGCACGCCGATGGCGACGATGCGTGCAAGTTCTTCCCACACAGCATGATCTTTCCCGAGCTCCTTCGGCGCCATCCCAAACCGCTGTTGAATCGTTTTGCCGGAGACCAGACTCATAAATTTCTGCAGCTCACCACTACTATTGAAATACATGTGTCCGATTTCTGCGCTTCTGTAGGGCGCATCGATCTTTCCATCAACGATTCGCACGCTACCAACACCCGTTGAAACGGTGAGATACATCACCGTCGTGGCGCCTACTCCCGCACCATAGAGTGCTTCACCGAGACCAACAAGCGCTGTGTCGTTTTCCACGTGAACCTTGGCGCCGACGGCCGACTCGATATCGCCACCGATCGCTTTCCCCTTCCAATCAGGAAGATTTGGTGACGTCAAAAGCGATTGATGATTGGGTGTTATCACTCCCGGAGCGCCCACGGAGATGCGCTCAATCACCTCGCCTTTGGCGAGTTTTTTTGCACTTTCCACAATTGTAACGATACCCGCTTCATATTTCGTCTGCGTGGAAAAAATCTGTGGTTTATCAAAGCTCTCCAAATCCCTGCTCGCTGCAACGCGTGTTTTGGTGCCGCCTATGTCTACGAGAATATGCATGTTATTACAAAAGTGGAATGCCGCCAAAATCGGTGGTGCGGATTTCTTTGTAGAGTGGATTTTTAACGAGCGCGGGCGCGCCGCTTTTCTCCACCACATAGTACGCAAAGCCCTTCATCTGCCGCACGCTCTCATACTCGGCATGCGCTGGCATTGAGGCGGAATCCGATGCTCCTTCTACGGGAGAATCGTCTACCGTGACAAGCCACTCACCGCCGGTGTTCACGACCAAATGCCCTTCGCGCGGAGCGATGTGCACCACATCGCCCGCTTTTACGGGAATCGCTCTAAATTCTTCAAGATGGTCGTTTTGCGGAGTGCCATTCTCGACGACGCGCTTCTGCAAGAGCGCGATACCTCGGCCCTGTACTATCCAATACGTTTCGGGCAGATCATCAATATGGTAATGGCCGTAGGTTTTGATATATTCGCCGCCCACCGTGCCGCTTTCCCATACGGTAACATTGCGCTTTTTTGAGCCACCGCGGATCATGTAGTAGTGAATCTCGGGACCCTTGCCTTCGGGATGCATCAAGACCTCCTGCATTTTTTCGTGAGTGCGCGCAGCGTATGGAACGAATGCCATGCAGGGATTTTACCCCGTTAGAGGCCTATAAAGCAACGCCGTTGCGAGACTTTTGATTTACGAATCAGAATCATACGGAGCCTCTAACGGGGTGTGCAGATTACGGAACCGGGTTGCAATTCTTGCAAAGTCCTAATTCATCGACACGGTCCAGATATTTAAGGACTGCCGAAACATACGCCGCGTGGCTCCACATGAGCGGCGTAGCTGAAAGCGGCTCCCCCGTTGCGGCATTCAGCTGCTCCGGCAACACGCCGGAGGGAAGCGCATGCTTCGAGACCCAGCTGAAAATATCGCGCACTTTATCAAAGTCTTGTTCATGTTGCGCCGTTGCTATGAGGAATTCGGCATGCCAGAGCGTCGTCACGATCCATGGGTTGCCCGGAAAATCTCTTCCGCCACGATAATACTCATCTGCCTCATACCGCGCGATGCCCCCCGCATGAATGCCCGCAGAAAGTACCTGCACGGTATTATCAAATGCTTTTGCAAGCTGGGGGTCATCGGGTGCAAGCACGCCAAAGGCAAAAATGCCGTACGCGCTCGATATATCGATCGTGTGGTCTATCGCTACCTCCCTGTCGTTCCTATTGAGCATTTTGTAAAACACACCGCGCTTTTCATCCCACAAATTATTGAGGATTCCTTTTTTGATTTCCGCCGCCGCTTGCTTGTAGCGGCGCTCATGATCTGTTTTGCCCAGTACATCGGCCATTTCCGATGCAGCAAGAAGCGCGCGATAGACCGCTGCTGAGGAATAGGTGGACGAACCACGTTTTTCTTCCCACACATCGTAGGATGCGTCGGGGAGCTTCGTTTTTTCGTCGCGATACTTGATCATGAATTCCGCCGGCCGCTTGATGAGCGGCGCAAACATCGCCTCCAAAAATTCCAGATCGTGGCTGTGCCGATAGTGCTCGGCGAGCGCGATCATGACGAGCGCGGTTTCGTCTTCCTGAATAGGCAACTGGAACTGCCCGCCCCGTATCCAGGGATGCCACGAAGACCCGAGGCTGCCGTCGGGCAAATATTTGTGCATGAAATATCCTTCCTCGCTAATGATGCTTTTGCAAAATTCAAAGAAACGCTTCGCGACATTGGTGTCCCCCGCCGCATCGAGCGCCATCGCCGCGTATGCCGCGTCGCGCGGCCACACATAGGAGTAGGTGTCGAGCCCATGCTGCAGCATGTCGGAATCGAGAGAGGCAATGATGCCGCCGTGATCATCCACATGCGCGCGCACGTACATGAGCGATTTTTTGAAGAGTGCGATGTGATCGGGAGCCAGTTTATAAAAGTGCCAATCGTACGCGCCGAGCCAAGCGCGCCAATAATCGCTCGTGCTGCGAATGATGTGCTCGGGTGTCTTGTCGATGACATACTTCTGGAGCTCTTGTGCCTGCGGTATCGACTGCGCCCCGGCGATAAAATAGTACGATGTGCGGGATTGATTGGCTGCGTAACTTCCATACAGGCCAATGACACTATCGACGGACCCGTGTTCTATCGGATTTTTGGAGAGCGCCCCGTCTTCAGCGTCGCGATGCGTACCTTCGTGACCCTGAAAATTGGCGATGCCTATAGCGTAGTCTTGAAATTCTTCGCCGTCGAGACTCGCGCCCATCAAGAAAACGCGCCGTCCTTTGTAGTGGATGATCGAGTGCGAGACTGGATCCAAGTAGGCCGTCTCTCCCCCGTGAGATTTATAGATTTCAAATTGATGCGCAAAATAGAGCTTGATCTCGCGCGCGCGAGGCGCTTGGTTTGCCACCATAACGCGCCGCACGAAGACCGGCTTCTCGTTGTAGACAATATCTTTAAAGGTGAGCTCTACCTGCAATGCCGCATTTGTTGCGACGATCGCGCTCGCAAGCGCCTCTTCCTCGCAACCAACCGTGATTTCCCACGCACTGTCTTCTCCCAGCCAGCTCATGCGCCCATCCACCCATACGCCAATGCGATGAATGTAATGCCCGCGCACATGATCTTCGTATCCCACATGCGGATAGTATACATCGCGCACGAGGCCGTTCGAATCGAGCGCGATTGCGAGTTCGCCGTTGGACAAGACGATGGAGCGGGACATTGATTAAGTATAGCTCCCAATGACTCATTAACATTGACTTTTTATCCACCGAGCGTAGCATTTGCAATATGAAAGCAAATCAGCGCACATTCCCTATTATTGTCGAAAGAGATGAAGATGGTTTCTTTGTAGCGATCAATCCCTCTCTTTCTGGTTGCTATAGCCAAGGTAAAACTATTGATGAGGCGCTCGCGAACGTGCGCGAAGCTACGGAACTGTGTCTTGAAGCATCGCCGCATGAGGCAGGCACAAGCCCCTTGAACGTGAGCATTCATCTGATTACCGCCTAACCATGTCCCGCCTGCCCCGCATTTCGGGAAAGGAAGTCATAAAGAAATTAAAGCGCGCCGGATATTTCGAAGTTCGACAGCATGGCAGTCACGTACTCCTCCAACACGACACTCGGCCATCAACTGGCGTCCCATTGCACGACATTATCGGTCCAGGTCTTTTACGACAAATTTTGCGCGAGACGCAGCTGTCGCCGGAAGAATTTAGGAACCTTTAGTCCGAGTATGATCAAGTCTTTCTATGACAAAGAGTTCGCTCAGTTATAACTTTTTGAGTTGTAACAAGTCCCAGCGATTCCCGTACAAATCCTCAAACTGTACCACTGTGCCATAATTTTCTTCTCTTGGAGTTTCAAGAAATGCCACGCCACGTTTTTGGTACTCAGAAAAATCGCGTGAGAAATCCGAGTACTGAAGTGTAATACTCTTTCGCTTCATCATAATCCCGGACAACGACCGCAACGAAAGCTATATGTTGCTTCATATCCTATGTCTACTTTGTTCTTTCTACCCGCAACCGCAAATCCGACAGCGCGTTCATGTAGGCTATGTAGGCGTCGTAGGGCGATTCATACGGAGAGAAGTAGGCGTGCACGTCGCCATCGGCAAACCACTTGGTGCACATGTAGTAGAAGTGATCGCTCGTTTGGAGGCGACGCCAGTCTTCCAAGAGCTTGTGGTCGTTGCGGGTCATGATGTCATCTTCTATTGAGTACAAACTCTCGATCGCGGCTT
>Ga0209542_10016414_pt1 | contig 12291 bp, 1 predicted proteins | sample RifCSPhighO2_01_FD_184028 | JGI IMG/M metagenome (GOLD analysis project Ga0209542, IMG submission 184028) | Soil microbial communities from Rifle, Colorado - Rifle CSP2_plank highO2_0.1 (SPAdes) (version 2) | ecosystem: Environmental > Terrestrial > Deep subsurface > Rock core/Sediment ...
CTCACGACATTTGTATCGGCATCGACCGTACTGGTATCCGTTCTTTTTCGTTAGGTGCGAACCGCATTTCGGGCAAATATTCGCCCTTTTTTAATCTGCATATTAAATATTTCATGTTTTAGCTTGTATGTACGCCACCGTATCACAAAATCAGCCTCTTAAAAGTTTCTTTAACTCGACTTTTTCATACTAGAAAGAGAAGAGGACGTAGTTCAATTTCTCTACAAAGCGCTTCAGGAACATCGCACCTGCTTCTTGCAGTGAGCCTGTCGAACCTGCGTAGACACTCGCGAGATAGCGCGTCTGCGGACCGAGGGCTTCCCCGCCGCCGCCAGGGGTCCCGCCGCCGGCGATGTCGTGCACGTTTACCTGGATAGCGTCAATCTGCGCTGTGCCGGCGCCGTTTGCCGTAACGCGAACCTTGAAGTTAGCGTCCGAGAAGTTGGCTGGCTCCCATGTGCGGCCCCATGTATTCGCCGGACCTCCGACGGTAACCACCGCATCGGTCGTGGTAAGCGTCGGAGTGGCTTCTGCAGAGGTGACAGAGGAACCGCCGTCCCACGAGAGCTCTACTTGGATATCGCCAACGGCTTGCGTCCCCGAGATTTCAAGCTTCACTTCAATGCCGGTGATGGTGTTACTCCCCGGGATAGAGAAGCCGAACCCTCCATAATCTTCTTTGAGAGTGTCGGCGGCTGTCGCGTATGCCCCGTCAGATGCGAATGCATCGCTCGGCGATGTCCACTGGTCAAAGGTCCCTCCGCTCGTTGTCGGGGGGAAGAAGTCTGGACTGCTCCCAATCTCTTCTCCGCTACCAGGGACCCCGCCCTCGCGGATACCCTGTCCCGCCGGCGCGCCGCCGCCGACCCCGCCGCCGCCGCCGCCGCGCGGAATCTTCGCGTGCTGGGCGGTGGTAAGCGCTACGATTGAGGCAGGCGTCGTCGCGAGGAGCGAAGTGAGGCCGCTCGCCGTCACATTGCTTGGTGTGAGCGCGAGCGCCATACTGTCGCCGAACTTCACATCCGCCACATCGGCGCGGAGCAGATAATCGCGCGTGGTGGTCGCCGTGAAGGCCGACGAAAACGTGAGCGTCCCGGTCTCTCCCGAGATAGACACGGCGCCCGCCCCGCCAACCTGCGTGTCGCCCGCGTCAACAGCCTGGTCGCCGTTGTAGTCAACGAAGAGGGCGGCGTTGGTGATGTCTTCGGTTACGATTCCCTGAACGCCGCTTGCGTCAAATGGGAGATTGGTGATGCTCATATTCTCGTCTCCCGCGAGTGCGAGATTGAAGCCATAGAGGAGCGCCTCCGTAAAGCTGGTGTCAGATGAGTCAATCGCATTACTCACCTGCGCGGCGGCATGTTCGTCGCCGGCGAGCGTTCCTCTAATAGCAATAGTCTTGTCGTCGGTTGCATCACCGGTCTGGTCAGAGGCACCGCCGATAAAGAGCTTTAGCCCCGGCAAAGGAGCGCTCGCAACAGTAAAGGATGTAAAAGAGAGACCGGAAATCGTTAATGTGTCGAGCGAAGAGAAGTTGGTGCCGACGGGGACCACGAGCACGCTCCCACCGCCCTCATATGTCACGACGGCGGATGAAATCTTTTCCGACGACGATGCAGTGCCGCCGAAGACCGCCATCGTGTCGGTCGTGTCCCAGAGCATAAAGGTGGTGGAGGTAGCGATGGCGACGCGGAGCTTATTCGTAGCGGTGATGGAGGGTGTTGCGGCATCGGTTATCGTAAGCATTGAGATGGCCGTGGAGTCATCGCTGACTGCGAACGTCTGGTTGGCGACGGCGCTTAGAAGCAGATTGCCGCCCAAGAACGACCAGCAGAGATTGTTGCCGCCGTCGGTATTGCTTGAATCAGACGCGTTAATGTCTGAAGAGCCGTCGGCGCAGGCCATAGAGTCTTTCACGTTCGCATAGAGGAGCGAACGATTCCCCGGCACATGCAAGTACCACTGGCTCGCGGGGGTTGCGGAGTGGAGGTACACCTGATTGCCGGAGCCGCCGGAGACGATGAGATTCTGAAGCGTCGTGGTGGCGAGGGCCTTAAACTCAATGCGCGAGCCGGGCGTGACCGCGTAGAAATTGCCGGTGGTAGAGGCGGCGGCGGCGAAACTCGTGGTCGCGGAGCTGTTCAGTATCTCAAGATTGCTGAAAGCGCTCGTTCCAATCATCGTACCGGAGAGCGTCTGGAGGACGGTGCCGTTCAGAGTCGTGGTGCCGCTGCCAGCGGTAAAGGTGCCCGAGTTGGAGAAGTTGCCGGCGATAGAGAGGAGCGTCGGCGCGGTGACGGTACCGGAGACTATGTAGAAATCGCCCGTCGTTGTCGCGGCATTCGCACCGAATGTCCATGATGAAATCCCCGCTGAACCGTTGAACGTGAGGTGGCTGAACGGCGTTGACGTCGCGATAATGCTCTTTTGCGCCGTTGACGTTGAGTTGAACAGCGTGGTGTTGGTGGTCACATTGTACAGAGCCGTAGAGCTCGCGAACCAATTCCCTGCGAGGTCAAGTTCGTTATCAGCCATAGTCAAAATGGACGAGGAGGCGGTGCCGTCTTGGCGCGCTCCGACGGGGAGATGGAGGTCGCCGTCGGGGTTGGTGGTGGATGCTTGGCCGTGGAGGGTGACTGCCCCGCCGGGTTTGAATTCTGTGCCGGGAGCGATATGGAGCTCTTCACGGCTGTTCACTGCGAGAGCGCCGCCTGCCGTCGCGTCAAACTGGATGTCGCCATCGTCAGTGGCGTCGTAGAAGGCGAGGTCCGAGTTCGTGGTGCTGGTGCCGGTGAAGCCCTCGTGCTTGATGGTCACCCTGTTCTGGTACAGGTCAATCCCTGTAATATCGTTCGCGGTGCTGGACGCCTTGGTAAAGGTCGCCGCGCGGAAGGTTGTGTCGCCTGCGACCCATGCGAGGAAGCGCTCGCCGATAAATGGTTGCGGGAGAGATGCGATAGACCACGTGCCGTTGCCGGAGGTTGTCGTGGTAGCGAAGACTCCCGGAGTTGAGGTGCCGATGGCGATTTTAATCGTTTTAGACACGCCAGTCATCGGCGTCGTTTCGTCCATACCGAAGAGGGTGCCGAAGAGCGTGATTGAAGCAGGCGCCGCGGCGTTAATTGTTTTCGTCTTATCATCAGTCGCGGCGGTAGCGTCACAGGAGCCGTCCGCGCATAAACGGATGGTGGTCGAAGCAGAATGCGTAGCGGTGAAATTGCCGAAACCAAGATTTTCAATTATCAAAGTGCTCCCTGCTGGCAAGGTGGTAGTAGCATTTATGACGAGCGTCTTTGATGAATTCTCATACGAAATCGGCCCTATTCTCATTTCCCAGACTTGCGCGCCGAACTGGTTCGGTGTCAGAAGGCCAAATCCGGCTATCAATTTCCCATCAAATTCAACGAGCCCCCCTACCACATCTGCTATATCATCCTGCCAGGAATTATGTACTCCTCCGCCGGCTACTTTGGCCCAATCCCCGGTCCCCGGCCACCTCCAAACCTCCGCGTAATGAGTCGGGGAGACTGACTCGTTGTCATGCAATCCGACGTAAAATTGGCCCCGATACTCCACAAGGGGCAAGGTCTCTGATAATTCATTGTTTGTCCAACTTCCGTTTACGCCGCCGCCGCCGACCTGGGTCCAGTCGGTTGGCGAGGTCCATTCCCAAATTTCGGCGGCGGCTCCAGTCCCCGTATTGGCATATAACTTGCCATTGAAAGAGCCTAGCTGTGTTACGGCCGGGTGTGTGGCACCGTCCCAAGAACTGTTAATACTGTCGCCTCCTATCTGCGTCCATGTTGAACCGTTATATTCCCATACATCTGCGTCGCCCAGATCTTCAGCCGTACTTACGTAGAGGAGCCCGTCCATGACAAAGAAATCTCTCACGATGTTATACTCATTAGCCGACCAAGAGCCATTTTCTCCGTTCCCCGCTATAACCTCCCATGCTGTGCTCGTGGCGCTGTATCGCCAGACTTCTGCGTCGTTCGTCGCTCCCTTACCCGCATAAAGAGCGGTGTAGCCTCCGGGATTGGTGTACGAGATAATATCTCTAACGCGGACAGAGGTGGCCCACGAAGTGCCCGTGCCATCACCGCCTATCTTGGTCCAGCTGGTTGGCGAGGTCCATTCCCAAACCTCTCCGTCATTGTTATCAAACCCCAATCCTACGTAAAGCTTGTCATTGAATACAGTCAATGCGTCCGCGAATTCGTGTTCAGGCGCGCTGTCCCAAGAATTATTAACACCGTCGCCGCCGATTTTCGTCCATGTGGAACTGCTGAACTCCCAAACCTCCGCGGCGCCAGAGGAGTCAAAGTTGACCGTACTGGCGTAAAGCTTATTATTAAAGGTTACCAATCTGTAGATTGACTCCGGTTCGCCGGTACCAGCGCCTGTCCACGAGCCATTCTTGCCGTTGCCGCCGATTTTCCGCCAATCAATCATGGTAGAAGTCGCAATCTTCTGCGAGCTAGAAGCTGTGCCCGACAGCGTCACCACTAAGTCATTCACATCCCACTCCATCGGAAAATCTCCGTCAATTTTCACTCGTATGTCGTTGGAGCCGCTAAAGGACGGATTGACGGGGTCAGACGTGATGGTAATCGCTGAATTTGTAGTGGTCGCACCCCCGACGTTAAACGTTTGATTAGCGGCCGACGAAATCGTCGTGCTGGTGCCGTACTGACCTACCGCCCAATAAAGAATTTGGCGCTGAACGGAATCTATTTTGTTCCAGTTCAACGTAAAACCGTTATTATCAAAAGACGCCACATTCGCCTCGGCATTTACCGTGTTGGAATTGGCGAGCGTGAGCGCCTTATTGCGGCTCACGTACATATTTGAATCTGACGGGTCCACTGCCCGCCCTTGCGCCCAAATACTCCCGCGAGTTGTGGAAGCGCTGGCGGCCCCGATGGAAATGGTGCTGGTAGAAACGATTCCGGCCTGCGCGGGTAAATTGTCGCTGAAAAACATGACGCCGCTCGGCTTAAATCCTGTACCGGTGACAGACTGGTTCCCCGAAACGGTCGGCTGGTCAAAACTCCCTACTTTCATGTTCGCCCCGCCGATGGCTAGAAAGAAAACCTCAATCTCGCCGCTAGGATTATCCGACCAAGTGAAGGTAAAACCGTCTGGGTTCATAGAGCTTAAAGAACCGAGAGATTCTTGAACGCCGGAGGGAGCATTGCGGTTAAACGAGGCGCTCGTGAGCTGCTGGGAAACCTTTTGCGCATTGGTGGTATCGCCATTGGCACTAGCCACATTAATCGTCCCGAGTTCAGATGGGCTGCTCGCTAAACCGATACCGTGCGTGTACGTGCTGGACTGATTACTATCAAGAAAGGCCGTCGTTACTGTGGGGATAAAAAATACCGTGTCCGGCTTAAAATTAAGCGTGCTCGTAGCTTGAGTCGCCCCTGTCGTTGAGGCCGTAAAGGAGCCCGCCCATGCGTCCACCCCGCTCCCGCCGATAGCTACATAATTCAGCAGAGTCGCCTGGCTATCGTTGTCGGTCCAATTAAGAGTAAAGCCGTCAGAATCCATAGACGCGAGCTCGGCCTGCGCTCCTAAAACGGGGGTGCTCTGCGAGAGCAGAATAATAGCGCGCGATTCAGACACCCGAAGACCTGTAACAGAAGTCGCGGCATTGTCTTCTTCCGTCCATGAAATCGCCCGCTCATTGGAAGTCCCGGAGACAAAACCGATTCCAATGCTAGAAGTAGCGTTAAACCCCGGTTTGGCTTGCCTCGTCCAGTAAAATATCAGGGCTTTCGGCTGGAATCCCACGCCGGCAATAGACTGATTTCCTGTGGAAGTTTTTTTAAAGAAACTGCCCTGCTTAAAAAGAGTACCTGTACTAAACTCCCAGCAATCATTCCCGCCTGCATCTACGTTCGTACCATTTGTCGCGATAAGATTGAGGCCGAGACAAGCGTTGGAATCTTTTACATCTACATATGAGACCGATTGCGTCCCCGTGGCGGCGAGACCCCACGGACTACCGGTCACCGAGGAACGCAAGACGAGCGGCGTCCCGGAGTTTTGTCCGTTGAGCTCTAGATTGTTGACCGTTGACGTCGCATACGCACCGAACGAGAGCGCCATGTTGGTCGTCGTCGCGGCAAGCGTGTTGGTAACGGTAGAGCTCCCCATAATCGTCCAGCCGCCACCTGTACCGGTGAAGTATAGATTGGTGAAAGGCGTGGTGGTGGCGAAGATAGTCTTGCCGGTGGTGGTGGCGTTGAAATAAGTGCTCGCCGATGAAATAAATTTGGAGGTGGATGAGGCGAACCAGTTGCCAGCGAGTTTCAGCGTATTGGCGGTCATCGTGAGGATGGAAGAAGTTGCGGCGCCGTCTTGGCGCGCTCCGGAGGCAAGGTGGAGGTCGCCGTCGGGGTTGGTGGTGGATGCTTGGCCGTGGAGGGTCACGTTGCCTCCCGGGGCGAACTCGGTGCCGGGGGCGATGTGGAGCTCTTCACGACTGTTCACCGCGAGCGCGCCCCCTGCGGTCGCGTCAAACTGGATGTCGCCATCGTCAGTGGCGTCGTAGAAGGCGAGGTCCGAGTTCGTGGTGCTGGTGCCGGTGAAGCCCTCGTGCTTCACGGTCACTCTGTTCTGATACAAATCTATTTTGGGAATATTGTTTGCAGTACTTGACGCCTTGGTAAACGTCGCCGCGACGAAGTTCGGGTCGCCGTCTACCCACGCGATGAAGCGCTGGCCGATGAAGGGCGTGAACATGGAAGAGACAGACCATGTACCATCAGCCGCGCTTGAGGTGGTGGTGTAGACACCCGGGGTGGTGGTGCCTATGGCGACCTTGATCGTCTTGCTTGTGGTAACGGCAGTGGTCTCGTCCATAGCGTAGAGCGTGCCGGAGAGGATGATGGGACTGATGAAATCCCAGCCGCAGTTGTTGCCCGTATTGAAGCTATCCGTCGCGGTGATGGTCTGACTCTGCGGGTCGCCGCAGGAAGAAATGTCTTTGACATCAACGTATGAGACGGAGGCGCTGGTGGTGGCGACAAATCCCGCTCGTGTCCCCGCAGAAGACGAGCGGAGCCATGTGCGCATCGCGGCAGAGGTACCGCCGAAACTGATGGAAGAAAAGCTGGAGGTGGCATTCACGAGAAACTGCGCTGACGTGGATGCCGCCATGGTGAAGAGGCCGGTGGTTGAGGCGGCGGCACCGAAGATGATTGACTGCGTCCCCCCGCCCGTACCCGAGGTGTTGAGGATAGTGAGGTTCTTGAAGGCGCTCGCGCCCGTCATAGTGCCCGAGAGGTTCTGGCTTGCCGCGCCGCTAAGGCTTACGGTTGAAGTATCGGCCGTGAAGGTTCCGCTATTGACCCACGCGCCGGTCACGTTAAATGTGTTGCCGTCTGCAGTGATAGTACCGTTGTTCTCCACGTCTTGGGCATTCACATCTCCTCCGCTCGTTGAATCCGGCCGATACGTGTCCCCGCTCCCGATGTACAGCTCATCCGTCGTCCAGGAGCTGTTGGAGTCCACCGTAAGGTCATTGGATACGCTGACCTCAATGGGAATATTCGCGTCTCCAGAAACCGAATTGTCATACTGCGAAAGGTCGGCATTGCTGACGGTCTGGTCATTGTCGCTCCCGATGGAGAGTCGGCCCTCAATCAGCTGCATGCCGGTAATGTTGCTCCCGCTATACTTGGCGACCGCGACCGCCCTGTCTTCAGAAGAGACAACGCCGTCAATGAATACAGTGACGACCGTCCCTGCGACGGGAGCGTCCATGTTGGTTACCGACCATGTCCCGGAAACAATGGTTTGAGTTTGAGACTGTACTATTCCGTCGTAGGCCACGCGAATGGTCCCCGTATCGGTACAGTTGGTGCTTTGGTCGTTTTGCTTGCAGGTCCCAGAAATTGAAAGCCGGGCATCGCCAATTGCCCAATACATAATTTCGTCTGCCGTCGCGTCAGCCGTGGTCCATTGTAGGGTGAATCCGTCGCTGTTAAAACGAGTGAAGGCGGCTTCTCCCGTCAGAGTGTCAGTGTCGCCCTCAAAGGCGGTAAAGACCGTGCTCGTGGAAGTCCTATTCCCGTTTTCGTCGTTTGCTTGATCTTGGTCAGGCTCATTGATTGAAATGGCCCCTTGGTCTGTGCCCGAGGAGGTAGTGGAAGCCGCCGCCCCCATGCTTATGCCTCCGTCTTTAGTAGCGGTGGTTCCCGACACTTTATTTCGGCTCAAGAGAAAAAGTCCGTCAGGCCGAAAAGAGAGCCCTGTCGTGGTCGCGTAGCTTGCGGATGTCGGTTTTGTAAAATTCCCTGTTTTATACGAGCCGCCCTTAAGCGCCAAAAAATGGACTGGGGTAACTGCGGTCGGCAGGTCGCTTATATTTAGAGTAAATCCGTTGGCGTCAATGGAAGAAATATTGGCCAAACTGTCTATGGTGTTACAAGTATTTGAAAGTCCTTCAATTTGATCCACCCGCTCAATACTGCAGGTATCGGAAGATGCGGCGCCATCTTCCCACAAAACACCGAGCCCGCCCTGGTCAGTGGAATTATTCCCAAAACCTATTCCTAGTTTTGCTATCGCTTGGTCCGTGCCCGTCGCCGTAATATTTCCGCCATTAATAAAAAAGAGCATGTCCGGCTGAAAACTAAGGTCGGACACACTTCTGGTCGTATCGGCTGTATTAATAAAAATCGTGCTGGTAGTAGCATTGGTGATATCGCTCCCGCCAATGGCAAAATAGTGGATAATGTAAGGGTTTACGTCCGCGCTCGTCCAATTAAGCACAAAGCCGTCAGTATCAAACGAATCCAGGGTTGCTTGCCCGGCGTCGGTGCCGCCGGTGGTCTGGAGTTGAATAGCATTAGTAACAGAATTTTTCCTTCCGGTATTTGACGGGTCGGATCTGTCAGACCATGCCGAGATTGAAGCCGAATTGCTTGACCCGGCCGTAACTCCGACGCCGACGTAATTTCCTATAGCATTCCCCAGAGCCGTCTGCTTCGTCGCAAAAAAGATGACCGCTTTGGGTAGAAAGCCTACCCCCGTAATTTGCTGAGTTCCCGGTGAAGTTTTTTTATAGAAAGTGCCGCTTTTAACATTAACCGCCGCTTGTGCCCCGGGCGTATCAAAAAAGAAGAGAGGTGTGGATACGGCAAGAAAAATCGTGAAAAGAGAAAACGCAGTCCACTTTGTGACCATAGAGAGTTTACGATCCATACTCATCCGGTGCTGGTTCTGCCTGTGGTGAGCTTGTCGAATCCGGAGCGGGTTCGGCCTGTGGTGAGCTTGTCGAATCCGGAGCAGGGGCAGGGGCGACCACTGTGACTACGCGCGAGACGCTACCCGTGTTCCCTGCTGAATCAATGACGCTGTAGGTGAGCGTGTAGAGCCCCTCGGTAGCAGTGTCTACCGTGCCCGATACATTTATATAGGATGTGAGGTCGCCACCTACGTCGTCAAGGGCGGTGGCGCCCGGGTCAATGAAGGTATCGCCCACTGCCACCTCTATCGCGGCCTCGCCATTGAGAGTTACAACGGGGGCCACAGTGTCTCCTGACGGACTTGAGGCAGGAGCAGGTTCAGGAACGGGTTCGGGAGTAGGAGTAGGTTCGGCCTGCGGTGAGGCTTCCTGTGGTGAGCTCGTCGAACCAGTCGAATCGTCGGACGGCGGAGGTGTGACTTGTGTATTTATGAATTCTACGCTTGGAGCGACAGCGCCGACGGGAGCGGTAGTGGTCGCCATCTGCCCTTCTGTCTGGACGAGGAAGTAATCAAGGACGACGTCGGCGCTCTGCTCTTCAGAGAGTACGAGGCGGAAGCTCCCCTCCTGTTTATCAGAGACGTACCAAGACCCGGTGAGTGGAGAATTGAAGGTGACGAAGACTTTGGTATTGGGCGTGACGTATGCGTTATTAATCTGCGCGACGGTGTTCCCCGCGAGGACGATGACGGTGCCCGCCGAGCTCGTCCCGGCAGAGTCCACTGCCGCGACGAACCGGTCAAAGACGAGCGAGCCGAACTGGGCGAGACCGCTCTTGATGAATACTCCGAAGCCTTCAAGCGCAGAGGCGAGTGTGGTGGTGGAGAACGATGACGTACCGCTCGTAGAAGTGATGGCGCCGCTTTCAAGCTGGGCAACACGGTCTTCAAGCGAGGTGAGTCGCGTCTCCTGCGCCACGAGCGCCTCTGCGAGCGCGGAGACGCCCGAGAGGTTGTAGGTCGCGAGTTTGTAGAGGTCCACACCCAATCCGTCAGCCGTCAGAACGGCCGACGGTATCTCCGCCGTGACCGTCGTCGAGGTGCCTGCCCCGAGTCCTGTCGAGGGGAACGGAGTCGCGCTCGTGAGCGGCGCTGTGTACGACGACGCAGAGACGGTGCCCGAGACAGCGAGGTCGGAGGCACTCCCTGTGAGCGCGCTCACCTGACTCGAGAGATTCCCGACCTCTGCCGCGAGCGCCGAAGTGGTCGCCGAGAGCACGCTGAGCGAGAGCGACGTCGTGGAAATCTTCATACCCAGCTGTTGTATCGCGAGTACCATTGGGGAGATGAGACCCTCGTAGTTTATCGTGAGCGTTCCGTCTGGCGTGAGCGGAGTCGGATTCGTCGCTTGGACCAGATTCGGGAATACACTGCGAACATCTTGGGCGACGAGCCCGTATTGTTGTCCCGCACTCCGTTGCGTTTCTGGATTCCAATAGAATGAGACCGGATTAAGCGCGTTGATAGCGGCGAGACCGTTCGTTTCATCAAGCGCAGAGATATTCTGCTTCAGTCGCTCATCGGAGGCGGTGCAGGCGAAGAGGCCGTTGTCGTTACTCGTATACCCCGTACAATTCTTGTATCCATCAAAAGTGATGTTGTTCGTACTGCCCCCTACTTCAAACAATGTAGCCGGCGACGTCGTCCCGATGCCGATGTTGCCGGCGTTGGTGATGACGAACTTGGGAGAGTTGTCGGAGTCTGCGACCGCGAGCGCGTATTCGGTAGCGAGCGTAGAAGACGCGGTGACCGAGAGCTGCGCCCACGGCGTGGAGGTGCCGATGCCGGTCTGACCGGTATTCGTGACGAGGAACTTCGTCGAGCCAGCTTTTTGGAGCTTCAAGAAGTTGCCGGTGAAGGCGGCGGCTCCCCCGCCGTTGCCGAAGTTCATAGAGAGGCCGGTGCCGCTGAAGACACTCGTGTCGGTGTAGAGATTCACCAAGTCTGCGGTAGTAAGCGATGACGAAAGGGCGCGAATCGCGTTCCCTTGTATCGTCCCGCGCGTCTCGGCGTAGAGAGCGGCGGGGGCGAAGACCGAGCCCGCGTCGCCCTCGGTCACGGCGCGCACACCGAAGGTGCGGCCGAAGGCCGAGATAGCGGTGTTCTCGCCGAGCGTGTTGGTCCCGCGATTGCTCTGCACCTCCAAGCCGCGGACGGTGCTTGTAGACTGGGTGTTGTCTTCAATCTTGACCATGTTCCCCACCATGACGGAAGCGGTGGAGGTCGGCGCGTAAGTGATGTACATATAGTTGCCGAATTGTGTTCTGGCCGTATTCGGGTCAAATCTCATATATTCGCTGATACCGCCGATGTTCTGGTACGACGAAGAGGCGGTCTTGCCGTTGTTGTCTATGGTGAGGTAGGCGTTCGGGGTCGTGGTCCCGATGCCGACATACCCGTTTTGATTGACTCCTCCCACATAGAGAGAAGGGGTGCTTGAGCCTTGATTCCCGACGACGAAGGCGGGGCTGGTAGTGTCCATCTCCACCGAGAGCCTGCCCCACGGGCTCGTCGTCCCGATGCCGACGTTGCCGCCCGAGGTGGCGAAGTACGCTGAACCCGTAGAGCCGATTTGCGTAGTGGAAGCGTTGCCGAATGTCTGAAGTGCCGTCCACGTGTTTGGATTCGCAAGGTTCAGCCCCCAGTCGCTTATCGCTCCGCTTCCATCGTATGAAGAGCCGTTCAGCGTTGCATCGTTGGTAAGGGCGGCAAGGTTAGAGCCGAGCGCGATGCCTGAAATCGTGGAGTTTGCAAGCATAGTATTTGTGACGGTGCCGGTGTCGGTGGTATAGACGCCGTTGGTGACGGTGCCGGCGTTGCCCGTGATGCTCATTGAAACGGCGGTTGAGGTCGAGATTGATGCAAGGGTGTTCACGCCGGTGGCGTAGAGGAGGCCGGAGGCGGCGGCGAGTTGGCTTGAAGTGGCGAGGCCGCCCCAGGAAATATCAGGGGTGGTACCGCCTGAGGAGAGAACGGGCCAGGCGCCGGTGACGGCCGTGACGGTGCCCCCGCCACCGGTGGAGGTGGCGA
>Ga0209542_10016415_pt1 | contig 12291 bp, 15 predicted proteins | sample RifCSPhighO2_01_FD_184028 | JGI IMG/M metagenome (GOLD analysis project Ga0209542, IMG submission 184028) | Soil microbial communities from Rifle, Colorado - Rifle CSP2_plank highO2_0.1 (SPAdes) (version 2) | ecosystem: Environmental > Terrestrial > Deep subsurface > Rock core/Sediment ...
AGCAGGCCCGCTCGACGAACCTCCAGGAATTCTTCCAAACGCAGCAGGATTATTTGTAGCACCAAACGCAGATGTTTCTCCACTCGAACCAGAAGCAAACTCATCCATATTCAACATACCAATAATCAAGCCATCTTCGTCTTTTATTTTCTTAACAACAGTCGCATCATAAGGCGCTTTATAATTTTCCAAAGTCTTCGACGCACAAGAAGCATGCAAACCTTTAACACAAATATTCGCTTTAATTCCAATAATCTTTCCGGCTAACTTTCCTTTTTTAGATTTAGAATCAATTCGTTTCGCCTCTTCAATCAATTCTTTCTCGTCGCGAAGTTCCAAAAACGCATTTATCTTTTTGTTTTCAGCCTTTATTTTTGAAAGACATTGTTTTAATCGTTGTTCTGTGTTCATTTTAATTTCTTAACTAAATAAACATAAGCTCCTTGTTTAAAATTATTTTTCTCAAATAGATTATATTTTGAAAACCCATTATGAAACAACAAACTAACATTTTCAACTTTATTTTGTTTTAAAACTTCTTCTGCTTTTTTTAGAAGAAAATCTCCAACACCTTTATTTCTAAAATTATTTGAAATCAAAAGTTCATCAATCCATCCCCAAAATCCAACATCCCAAGAATAAAATCTAAATGCAATAAAACCGACGATATTGTCTTCAAATTCAGCAACATACAAAAAATCTTTGAAATATGATTTGACTTTTTCTAAAGAACTATTTTCATTCCATTTTTCATAGTAGGGTTTCTTTGAAAGTTCAATTCTCAATATTTCGGCAATTTCTTTCAAATCTTTCTTCGAAGCTTTTCTGATTTTAATTTCACTTACCATCCTTTCTTCTCCGCAATAATAAAATCTTTATTTTTCTTAGGCGCATTCTCAAACATAATATTTTTATCAAGTTCTTGAGGATTTCCCTCTCCCTCTTCTCTCTCACTCTTTGAACGCTCAATGCCGACATTAATATCATTTATTTCTTTCTCAACTTTCTCCAACTTCTTCGCAAAAGAATCCATGATTCCCTTTGCCTGTTTCTTAATATCCTCGCGTTCTTTATCAGAAATTTTTCTCCAAGTGAATTCGTTTGTCATGAATATCTCAGGAAGAAGATATTTATAAGATTAATCATACGTAACAGAATCTAGATACTTCAACATTCTAAAAATTTCTCTTTCAATATCTAAAATATTATGATGTTTCTTCTTGCTTAATGGAATATTGTATTTTGAATGCAAATAAGAGAATAAAGACTCGGCGCTTGTTCTAATAAGATGCTTTGGAAAAGTTTTGAGTTTTGAACTCATCTCAAAATCTAAAATAACAAAATATGGTTCAAGTTTGCTTTGAGAAATATCATTTCTTATTTCATGTATAACTCCAAATTCTCCATGTAATGTAATTAAATTTTTCTTTATTTCCTTTTGGAAATTTTCTGGATTAAATTTCTTAAATGATTTATAATCGGGAAAAAATAAAGAATGAATTGGAATCAATCCGGCTCCTCCTTCTTGAAGACTTGCTAAATAATAAACCATCTCTTGAGTTGACTTTTTTGGAGTAATTGCAATGTAAAACCTTTCATGATGTCTCTTAAGTTCTTTGTCTAAACTATCATAAAATTTGACAATTGAGGATATAGCATCTCCTATTTTAGCATTCTTCGACGGAAAAATCAATAAATCAATATCATGAGAATATTCTTTATCTATAGAACCAACAATTCCGACAAAACCTATATCTCTAAATTTATTATTACTAATCACGCCTTTTACTGATTTCACAAAAATATCTTTGGTCTTTTTATCAATAATATGCCTGTATTCTTGAAGAGCTTCCATAATATGAACTAGGATTGGGAATTTATAAGTTTATCTCAAGAACTCAAAGTTTTTAATGTTTTGCGGTAGCTATAAATCATATTATAGAATTTTAATATATCACCTATTTTTTCAGAAGCAAATGCAATTTTAGATAAACAAATTCCTTTTCAGATGAACAAATATGTTAAGAATTTTTTGGATTAAATTTCGTTCAGCGAAGAATTGTGACAAAGTCCAATTCTGAGCCATCAATAACACGAACGAAGTGAGTGCTATTTACAAAATTACCCATACATTTTAAGAATCTTTAATTCCTAATAAAATAAATCTTCAAATCAAATAAATCATTATCTTTATCTCAACATCTTCACATTTTTAATCCTTCCCTTTCCCTCAACGATTTCCAACTCAACAATCGCCCCTTTTCCTTCATGCACAGCTCCAGAATTTATACAAAGCGTTTTTCCAAGTTTTTGTGTTCCACAAGATTCATGAATATGCCCGCCGACATGCAAAATCGGCTGATGCTTATCTATAATTCTTCTAAACATTTTATTTCCAAAATGTTTTCCTTTCTGAATTCCATGTTTTATCAAATCTAACTTCGTGTTGTAAGGAACATTATGCGTCAAAAAAATAACTCGTCGTTGTTTATTTTCTTTTCTAAATTTCTTAAACAATTCCTCAAGAATATCTCTATGTTTCTTGTAACCTTTACTTTTCACATCTCCTGGAGCAGAATGTCCTCTTCCTCCAATAAAAACAAAATCTCCAAATCTCGTCGAATTATAATCAACTCTTTGTATATTTTTATATTTCTTCAACAAATTCGCAACTTTCAAATATTCTTTTTTTGCATAATTCCAACTAATTTTCTTACTGGATTTTCTAGAAGTTTTTCTGTCAGATAAATCATCATGATTAGGGTAATCAATATTTCCAAGAACAGTAATAACAGGAACCCCGCAATTATTCAAAGACTTAATCGCTCCCTCGCCCATTTTCAAATCTTTTTTTACAAGTTCAAGATATTTTTTCTTTCCGATTACTTCCCATAAAAAAACATCAGTCCCATAACAATGTTTAAACCATAATTTTCTATAATGAAAAGGCAGATAATCCCCATTACTTAAAATCAAATCTATTTTATTTTTCTTGATTATGTCTTTAAACTTTTTAGGAAACTTCCCGTGAAAATCACCAATAACTAATATCTTCATGAACTAAAAAAGAATAAACGCTATAAAAAACTTGCTTAAATGAAAAGTAAACATCTTAACTACACACTTTGTAAAAAATTGCTCGCTCCAAAGTCGCGAGGATAACTGCTCAAAATCGGTCCGTAGTCCACGATTTTTCGTTAATAATTTCCTTAAGCGAATAATCTAACGAAGTCGATTATGGGCTATTGATGACACGAGCTTGCGAGTGCTAATGTTTAGTTAGAACGTGGACTTTACATTAACCGATATTCTCAAAACACCCCTTTTTTCAAACAAACCACCATAAAATACCTTTTATATAAAGCTTTTGTTTTCACTACTTAAAGAAAATATATTAAAACTATTTTAGAAGATTATTTCTTCTTAGATTTCTTTTTCTTTGCTTTTTTCTTATCTCTGCATCCGCAAGTCTCGCACATTTTATTTTTCCCTCTTTTTATTTTTCTTAATGACTTTCTTTGCTTTCTTCTCTTTCCTAACTTCGCGATGCGTATGCGTAATCGCAATATGAACATCTTTCAATTGTTGTTCATCAATTTCGTCAGGCGCATTAAATGTAACATCTCTTGCCTCTTTATTCTTTGGAAACGCAACCAATTCCCTAAGATTCGGCTCTCCAGTCAAAACCATCAACAACCTATCAATTCCAGGCGCAATTCCTCCATGAGGCGGAACACCATACTTAAACGCAGTCAGCATATGTGAAAAATACTTTTTTTGCTTATCATTAAAACCAATCAAATCAAAAATCTTCTCTTGGATTTCGGCAACATGAATCCTTACACTTCCTCCACCAACCTCAAACCCATTCAAAACTAAATCATGCTGATAACTTTTAGCTTTATGTGCGTCATTCTTATTCAAATATTTCCAATGTTCTTCTTTCGGCATTGTAAACATGTGATGCATTGGCGCGTAATGCCCATCTGTTTTCTTCTCTTCAAACAACGGAAAATCAACAACCCATGCAAACGCAAGTTCATCTTTATCATTCTTATTCTTTCTCAAATCAGGTTTGTCAACTCCGTATTTTTTCATAACCTCGTCATAAGTCAAACGCGGAAATTTCTCAAAAGTCAATTTCTTTTTAGGAAACAACTTCTTAACCAAAGCCAAAACTAACCTCTCTACAACATCTAAAATATCTTTTTGCTCAATAAAACTCATTTCCATATCAAGTTGATAAAATTCTCCCGGACTTCTATCAGCTCGCGCGTCTTCATCTCTAAAACACGGCGCGATTTGAAAATACTTGTCAAAACCAGAAACCATCAAAAGTTGTTTATACTGCTGTGGAGATTGCGGCAAAGCATAAAAAGTTCCAGGATGAATTCTCGACGGAACAATAAAATCCCTCGCACCTTCTGGCGAAGACTTTGTCAAAATCGGCGTCTGAATTTCAACAAAATTTTCCTTGTCCAAAAAATCACGAATAAAATTAATTGCCTCATACCTTATTTGCAAATTCGCCTGCATCCTTTCACTTCGCAAATCCAAATATCTATACTTCAAACGAATCTCTTCACTAACACTTTCGTCATGAATATCAAACGGCAGCGCAGCACACTTGCTCAAAATCTTAAAAGAAGAAATTCCCAATTCAACTTTCCCGCTTTTCAATTCCTTGTTCTCAGTTCCTTTCGGTCTTGCCTTAACTTCGCCTTCAATTCGAACACAACTTTCTAACGTAGCTTCTTTTGCAAATTTAAAATCATCATTCTTAGCATGAATAACACATTGAAGTTTTCCATATCTATCTCTCAAATCAATAAAAATCAACTTACCATGCTCGCGAACAGTATCAACCCATCCAGCTAAAATAACTTTCTTTCCAATTAACTTCTCGTCTATTTCTCCAAGATTATGATTTCTAAACATAAAAAATTGAGTAATAATGGGTTTTTAATATTTTTCATTAATAACCAAATCTTCTTTCATAAGTTTTATGGTTCATCCACTCGAGAATTATTGAAACTATCTCAACACCTTCTCTTCCCACTGAATAAACCAATCTCCATGCGTTAGGAAGATTATACTTCCATAAATTAGTTATTTCATATTTAATTATATATTCTTTAGGAATTAATCTCTTGGGAATTTGAATCCCAGAATAAGCATTTCTTTTTAGGTCTTCAAAAGCTCTTGTTAAATGAGAATATAATTCTTGTTCCTCAGTTTTTCCTTCTTTTAGTTCACTTAAATATTTTTGAATATTCTTATCTGCAAAAAATAATCTTGATTTTATTTCCATTCTAAATCTTTTCTTTTTAGATACTTCCTCACCATTTTAGGATTCCATATCCATCCGATTGTTCCTTCTCTATCAACTGCAATCTTTCCAGAATATAGAAGATAATCTATAACTACAGAATACGTTTGATACATCATTTTTCGAGGAAGTTTTTCCCAAAGTTGTTTTTTCTTAAACTCCCCGCTATGCTCATAAATAAATTTCTCAACCATGAGTACGCTGTCAAGCTGCGGATAATGCAATATTTTTTTCATATTCATGAGTTATATAAGTGTATATACCTTATAAATTTTTCGGAGAAGAAAGGTTTTTTAATATTTTTCATTTCCCTATTTTCCATAACACTTCAAAATAATTTCTGTAAGAATCAGAAACTTTCTCGCTGTAAATTAAAATCGCAAGCGGCTCTTCTCCCCATAAAACTGTCAAAACTTTATTTTCATAAATACAAATTGTCGACGGAAGAACATCTTTTTCCAAAAGATACTTTGCAATAAAAGGTTTCAAATAAGACTCTTTCTTTGTTTTTGGAAGTAAAATTCTAGCCTTAATTTTATGCTGTCTTAATTTTAAATGCCATTGCTCATAATAATCTTTCAATGTTTCTTTCATTCCCCAACCCGTTCCAAAAACCAAAATCTCAGTTTTCGACTGCGTTATCCCTTCAAGAACATTTTTTAGCGCTCTTTTTCCTTTAAAGATTGAAGCGTCCTGCTTTCTTTCAATAGAAATTTCATTCTCAATTCTAGGAAGTAGTTCTTTTACAAGAGATTCTTTTCTAAGAATTTCCTGCTTTTGTTTTTGAATAAAATCCTTTAGTTCACTCGGAGAAGAAACCTCAAAATGTTTAATTCCTTTTATTGTAACATAATCAATAAGTCCTTTTTCTATGAGCTTTTCTAAATTGTCATAAACTATATTTCTATGAAGTTTAGTTTTCTTTATTACTTCTCCGGCTGTCGTCGAGCCAATTCCAATTAATACGGAATATACTTTTGCTTCATTTTTTGTTAGCCCAATTTCCTGGAGTTCTTGAATTTGTATCATATCATCATATATATGATGACAGATATTTAAATATTGTGGGAAGGAGATGAGAGCATGACAAGTAAAAAATCAAAATCATTTGTAGCAGATATATTCAATACAAATTGGTTATTTGAAAATCAAAATATCTGCATAGGAGATGAAATAAAATTTGGAGATGATATCTTATCAGGAATAGTGTATGAAATTGATTCAAAAGCCAAAACATTGACAACTATTGTAGAATTTGATGATGATGAAATTCAGGAAAATAGAATTAACTTGGGAGAAGGCCTTCCCTCATCTCAAACAAGTTACTATAGAAGAGGACGATCATTTGAACATTATCTTGATTTTATAAATAAATCTAAATAATCAAAATGACAAGAATAAAACAAACTACTCAAATAGATGAAAAACTTTGCAGATTACTTGCAAGATCTAGAGGCTCAATAGACAATCTTCTAGATAGAAAAAAGAATGAAAGAAGATTTTGTAGATACGTTTTGATCTCCCCCCAGCGATTTTGAGAGAGCTTTTGGAGTTAAAACTTATTGTTATTGAGCGGATAAGGTTAACAATTTCCTATTGGAAGTAATAGAAAACGATGATTTAGCTGCATCTTTGAAGATTTTTGATGAACCTATAAAATTTGCTAAATATTTACTTCCCACGCCATCCAAATCATTATGTCCACATAAATCACGGTTTGACCTCAACAGATACTTTCAGACAAATAAATCAGGAAATTTTAATTCCGGAGATATAATTACCTACGAAGGTTATTCTCACTTAGTTCTTGATCCAAAAGAAGGTCTCCAAGTTGCAATTCAAAGAACGAGTTTTATTGATGGAGAAATCTCTAGATACGCAGATCTTTGGAATTCAGGAAATGAAGAGTTGCACAATGCATTTCAAGTAATGCATATTGAACAAGATGGAACCATGAGCAGAACATTATGTTTCTCTTATAATGGTAAAGAATCAATACCAATAACCAAAGCCATGGCAAATAAACCTTCACTCTTAGTATACAAAGGAAATGGAGTATTAGAAAAATTGCCATGCTATCCAATACCCTATTCTTTTGTTGGGAAAGAAAATGTTCTCACTGATATCTCTATTATTTATGATGCGTTGGAAGAATATATCAAACCTTCTTTTACAAAAGCAATTAAAGATGCTATAAAAATCACACAAACAAGATTGAAAAATCGAGAAAAATAATCACTTCACAAACTTCCCAAACAAAAATTTCTTATTAACATTAAACGGCAAGTTCATTAATTCAGTTCACTAATCAGGTTGGTGGGCGAGAGTTTACGACTTGAGCTAACTAATAACATAATAACAAGTCGTGGGCTCGAGAATAGGAGTTGGTGTAGGAATATGAACTTACTAACAAAAACTCATTTCATCAACTTCCTAATAATTTCCAGAACCAAAAGATATTTAAATACTAATTAGTAATTAATAATTATAAGTTAATAACTAAGAGATATAAGATGATACAAACCAAAAAAGTTGAAGAAAAAGAAAGACAGACTCATTGGCCAACTTTAAACACGGTTATCATGGTAGAAGAAACTTTAAAAAGAATAAATGAAAGTGTAATCTCTGTTGCAGAATTAAAAAGAAAACTTCCTAGACAAGTAAATCATATAACTCTTATGATAATTCTTGAATATCTTGAAAGAAGCAATAAAATCGCAGTATCATTAAAAGGAATAACGTGGATAGAAAATAATAATCCAAACTTAAAAAGGCAAATTATACGAGGAATGGAATTATAATGAAAAATGTTAGAGTAATCCTTTCGCCAGAAGCAGAAGAAGTTTACAAAAGACTAAATGCTGAAGCAGAAAACAATAAACAATCCAGAATGATTTTGAAAGCAGTAAATAACAAAATTGAGTTGATTAAATCAAACATTCATTATGGAGATCCAATAGCAAAAAATCTTATTCCAGAAGAATATAAACAAAAATATTCTGTTACAAATTTATTCAGAGTAGAACTTCCTACATTTTGGAGAATGCTTTACACTCTAACAAATAATGAGGAAATAGAAATAATCGCATTTGTTTTAGATATAATTGATCATCCAACTTACAATAATAAGTTTGGATATAAAAGAAAATAATAAAAGATCGTTTGAATAAATAACAGATTTCATCTCTTAACAAACTTCCCAATTATCTCCATCGCTCTCTTTCCGCCAATTCCTCTCAAATTTTCATCTTTCATAACTAAACCCATATAAGCATTCGGATTCAATCCAGGCTTCGACTTAACAATCTTCATAATCTTTTCCTCGACGCCACCGCCAATCATATCAATCTTCTTAACTTTCAACGCCTCACCCAAATCCTTCCCCCGAACAATATCTGTCATAATATCCTTAACATCCATCTCAGAAATTTTCTTATCCTTAACTCTTTTAAGAATCTCAATCAAAACATCTTCATTTAAAACCTCTTTAACTTCCTCTATATTTTTCTTTTCTTTTGATGAGATTTCTTTAGGAAAAAGTACAAGCATTTTAGCAATTAAATTAGGCATAATATAAATTCCATATAAATGTTTAAACTCATCTATCAACTCTTCCTTAAGAATTAATTTAATCATTTCCTCACTCAATCCTTTCTTCTTTAATTCTTTTTCAATTTCTTCATCGCTTTTCAATTCAGGTAAATCTTTTTTACTTAGATTTATCAAATCTCTTGAAATTTTCAACAAAGGTAAATCTGTCTCTGGATACATTCTTGCAGCTCCAGGTAATGGCCTCAAAAATTTTGTCGAAAAATCCGGCATCGCTTGTCTAACCTCACCAACACTCTTTTGATCTTTAACTAATTTAATCTGTCTCTCAATTTCCTTTTCCAAAGTTTTCTCAACATTTCTTATATCCTGAAATCCTTTTATCTCAACCCTCCCTCCATTCTTTATAGACATATTCACGTCCTGCCTTATAGTTCCCAATCCACGTTTAACTTTACAAACCCTAAGAATTTTTCCAATAAGCAAAGCTGTTTCCTTTGCTTCTTCAGGATTAGAAATATCAGGTGCGGTGGCAATTTCAACTAAAGGAATTCCAAGTCTATCTAATTTGTATATTACCAAATCTTGCTTTCTATCTACAATTCTTGCAGCATCTTCTTCTAAAATAACAGTATCAATTCTTATTTTCTTTCCAGAACTCAAAATAACATTTCCATCACGTGCTATCAAAACCGTTCTCTGAAATCCAGAAGTATTACTTCCATCAACGACAGTTTTTCTCATAATCTGAGTATTTTGAATTATTTTACAATTCAAAAGCAAAGAAATATGTAATGCAATTTTCAATGCATCTTTATTAATTAAATGTGGCGGCTCTTCATCTAATTCAACTAAACAAGTAGTATCATAACATTGATAAATAAATTTTTTATCTTTTTGAGTTTCATGCAAAACAGCCACATCAACTTCCCCACTTTCTCCAGAAATTGCATGAAGTTTTCTTTCAATTAAAAAAACAGGTTCATCACTCCTTAAAACAGCGGGACAATTACAAAATAATTTTTTCCCATTTGAATCTAATTGTTGATGAATTTCAAGTCCAGCTTTAAAACCTATTTGATTATATTTAGTTTTATCTTCCATAATTTATATAAAAAGTTAGAGTTATTAAACTTTATACTTTTGTATAATTCTATAACTTAAAAGGAGGGAATTTAACATTTTTTTGATAAATACAATCCAAAACTTTATCTAAAGAAACATTAATTTTTCCTGCAATAAATGTGTAAAATTGATATTCTCCTTGACTAGCCCCATTATGCTGTTCAACACCCTTTCTTTCTTTCCATCCTTCAACAGCGTCATCTAATAAATTATAGTAAGTTACTCTTTCTCCAGATTCAACAACCGGAATAGGTATAGAAAAATAATCTAAAATTATATCTTGAAGCAATCTTGAAGTTCTTCCATTTCCATCATCAAAAGGATGGATTCTAACTAAATGTAAATGGGAAAAAATCCCGGCAGCAATTTGCTGAATAGAATCATGAGATTCATATCCCGATCTTAATTTTGATCTTAAATCCCTGATAAACCAAGGCATTTCTAAAGATTTAACTTTTTCTGGATAAGGTGGAGTACTTTTTGCTCCCTGGATTTGAGCACCACCTCTTCTATAATATCCAATCCCATCTGGATATAATTTAGGAGCAACTCTTGCTGAAAGTCCCTTAACAAATTCCTCATCAATTTTTAAAAAATCAAAATTTTCTTCTCCCCATCTAAATGCCCCTTCAATATTTTTAATTCCATCTTTTACAAACTTTCCTTTTTTTGGAACTGAAAAAGGCACACTTTCACCAGGATGTTCTATTCTATAAGAATTAATTTGAGCATCTTTTTTAATAAAATTTCTTTTAAGTTCCTTGCATTTTTGTCTTCTAACACAATCATTTCGTGAATCTCCAACTAAAGCTACTTTTCTTCTTATTTCAGATGCAAGCATTTTATCTATATAATTCATTAAAAATAAAGGAAACTTAATCTTTTAAACCTTTTTATTGTTACCACTATATAGTAAATTATAAGAGCATTTCAAAACCTTTATAAAAATAAATAACGTTAAAGTTTTATGAATAGAAAAGAGGATATAAAGATTAGACATATTGTAAATGATACCCATCCACTAATAAACCATTCAAGAAGTTTAGGTCAAAGAGCTGCTGACTCCCTTACAAAATGGGCAGGTTCATGGATATTTATCTTCGGTTTTTTTTCATTTTTGATTATATGGATGATAATCAACAGCTACTGGCTAGTACAACATGAAAGAGGAAATCCGTTTGACCCTTTTCCATTCATATTATTAAATTTAGTTCTATCATGCCTCGCAGCAATCCAAGCCCCAGTAATTTTAATGTCGCAAAATAGACAGGCACAAAAAGACAGAATTAAAGCCGAATACGATTATCAAGTTAACAGAAAAGCAGAAAAAGAGATTAGAGAAATAAAAAACAAGTTAGATAAAATTTTAGATAAGAAGAGGAAATGAACTCTGAAGTCGCCCACATATTTTTAGATTAACTTAGATTCAACACTGTAATCACATTAATATTATTTAAAAAAATTTCCATCTTCACATCATTTCCCATGAAGTGCCATGACGAATGTCTGGCACGAAGCTATCATCCACGAGCTTGCGCTATTCCTCCAACCTATCACTAAACTCTCTCGCAAAATTCTCCAACATTTTTTCCTTAACTTTATTTTTCCATTCTTTATGTCCTAAAACCCAACCAAGTTTAACAAACGCTGTCTCACTTAACATATCTTCTAAATAAATAATTCCTGTTCCTAAAAGTTCTCTTCCGTTTGAATAAACTAAAGGATCTAATCTTCCATAAATTGTTTGAGCTGCAGCACAAATAATCATTCCTTTCTTCTGTACATCCGCAAGTTTTTTTGTCCAACCATTTCTAGCACCCTTTGTCGGTGCATGTCCAAGTCCAGTCATTTCCAAAATCAAACCTTTATACTTTTTCTTCTGATAATAATCCAAAATATCAGGTTCTTGTCCGGGATAAATTTTAATCACAGCAACCTTGTCTTCAAATTTATCATCAAGTTTAACCTTCCCAAATTTTTTAGGCCTTATTTTATAATCTGAAAGAATTTCAATTTTATTATTCTCTGCGTCAATTTTCGCAAATGGTTTTCCATTAACAACTTTAAACGCGTCTCTTCTTGAACTATGAAGTTTCCGAACTTTTGTTCCAGGCATCGCATAACAAAAATTATCGTCGCTATTCGCATGTCCTACAAGCATAACTTCAGCAATATCACTAATCGCAGCCAACGCCGAACATTGCAAATTCAAGTTCGCATCACTCGAAGCTCTGTCAATACTTCTCTGCGAATAAGTCAAAACAACCGGCTTATTCAAATCTTTCAAG